>CEOF01441079.1_pt1 | contig 16008 bp, 13 predicted proteins | sample 361311 | NCBI WGS metagenome assembly CEOF01 (sample SAMEA2619667, study PRJEB7988) | marine metagenome | biome: marine biome (ENVO:00000447); feature: surface water layer (ENVO:00002042); material: "saline water (ENVO:00002010), including plankton (ENVO:xxxxxxxx)" | depth 5 m
TAGTGGTAAAGGTTCAGCCTCTTGAACACATCCAGCTAATGCAGATGTAAAAATCAAGATTATTCCGACAGCGAGGGTATATTGTTTACTTTTCATGGAAATCTACCGCACAATGGCAGGTTTATCAATTTGACACTAATTTGACAACCGTTCTTTCAAGATTGCAGACACTTTCTTGCCATCAGCACCTTTTCCGAGTTTTCCAAGAATTACACCCATAAGCGGACCCATAGCACCCATCCCTCGTTCAGCAATGAAATCTGCTCGTTCCGCTAGGATTTCATCAACAATAGTTTCGATACTTGCCGAGTCTGCTGGTTTGAATCCATCTTCTTCTGCTGTAGTTGTAAACCAACTTAACATAACATCTCTATCGGTAGGCCATACACCTTGATTCAATGCCTTCGATGAAAGCGGAATTAATCCTTCACGAGTCATATTTCCTTGATCTCTACATGCTAAAGCTAGACATAATAATGCATATGGAACATCATTTTGAGGAATATCAACCTCAGATGCGATCTCACTTACTGTTCTATCAAGAATTAGACTTGTCCATGCTTTTGCCGAAACTCCTTCAGGTAATGGAGATCCATCTCCGAATGGATCATGAATAATGTCATCCAATTCAGCCCCAAGAAGAGCTTCAATTTGATTTTCTGAAAGACCAAGAGGTTGGAGTTTAGCAAGTCTTTCTTCTGCAGTCGGAGGCATATTAGATTGAATTCGTTCCCAATCTTCTTTATCAAAAAATCTTACAGGAACATCTGTTTCAGGATACATCCTAGCACTTCCAGGTAAGGGGCGCATTGCAGTAGTTGTGCCATCTTCTGGTGAACCCTTACGGATGACAACATTTCGGACTTCTTGGGAAATTCGATGATATGCCAGTTTCGCCCTTTCATGTACTGCTTCTAAAGCAAGTTCTGCTTGCCATTTTGGGGCAAGACAAAGTACAAAACAATCTCCCAAGATTTGTTTACAAGCATCAGTTTCAGATTGTGAAATACCGTATGCTGGAAGTTCACCCGAATGAAAAATTCCTTTCACTCCTGCAAGCTTTGCAGCGCTCGCCAGTTCACGACCTAAGCGAGGTAATTGAGCACCGTTTTTGTCTAGTTTTTTAGATCCAAGTTTTCCAGTAAATCCTGGAAGAGATAAACCCAAAGCTAGAGCATTATTATTTTCAGTATTAAGAATATTCTTGACCATCTTCGACTCATTTTCACCAAATACATCTGTTACGTTGTGTAACTTTAATGGAATTATTTGACTGACTTTTTCTGCTACCTTTTGTTCTACATCGGAACTATCTTGATTTCGATGAACTGGCAATGCAGGTAGATTCTGATTTGCTCGTAATTCATTTGCTAGTCGATAAAAATGAAGTTGACGTGCCATTTCTAATCTAATAATTTGAGGCACCCATTCCAAATCTTGTGTACCTTTGATTTCTACTCTATCTCCACATGCAATCGAGACATTTAGATCTTGACGAATTGTCCCCAACCCTCTTCTTACTGAACGGGTAGATCTTAGTAGAGAGCCAATTGTTCGTGCTGTTTCCTTTGCATGATCTGGATCGATAATATCTGGAGATGTTGCAATTTCTACTAGCGGGATTCCCAAACGATCTAAAATATAGACAACTTGTTCACCATTCTTAGTAGAGCGAGTATCCAATTTCCTTGCAGAATCTTCTTCGAGGAGTAGAACATCAACTCCTACGTCTCCTTTTTCAGTTTTGATTTTCCCTGATGTTCCGATCAACGTTGTTCTTTGAAATCCTGATGTATTTGAACCATCTACTACTTGTTTCCGCATTGTTTGTAATACCTCTACTGGATGTATTTCGAGAAGTGTAGCAATTGTCATTGCGATATCTAAAGCGTCATCATCTAAGCCAGAAGGAGGAGCATCATCCAATTCAATCAGTCCTGAATTTGGACATTGAATGTAAACGAAAGATCTCTTTCTTCTTTGTTCAAACCGGGCAGCTACGTCTACTGTTCCAGACTCGCCAGATGTTGCATTCAGCTTTCTTTCAACTCGTTTCCAATTTGGAGGAACAGATTCAATTCCCAATTCATAGAGCATACTGGGTTGCCTAGAGTGGAGTTTTCCAGAGTTTAATTGTTGATGAATTTCTAACCCACACATGAATCCAAGAGCGCTGGGATCAAGAGAATTAGAATCCTCAACCAATCCTTCTGGCTCGCCTTCCATACCATTCGGAAGAGTAGGGGGGATATGAGCGACGCGCTTAGAAAGGTCTCCATTGACCTGGTCGTGACATCAATAGTTGAGTATCAATGCTTAGTCTTTGTATTGCAGAATCTATAGCAATTGTATCTTCAATTCCCATTGTCAATGCTCTACTGTAAATCTCATTTTGCATTGCATCCTTACCTGTTTCACTAACAATATCTTTCACAATTTTCATTACAATTCTATTCATTTGAGCAGGTCCGTGTGAAGAACCAGTGGACATTTCTGCTACAGATCCAACATTTTCTTCTTCTCTCCAATGTCTAAAGATGGCAATAGCCATATCTGCATCTTCTCCTATCACTTCATCACGTAAATTCATACGTGCATGTGCTTCAGCCAATCGAATAAGAGACTCTAATGCACGAGCACTTATTGGAATAGGTTGCTCATCTCTACGTTCTGATAACTCTTCAGAATCTTTGCCATAACTGTGCCTTGCTTGTTTGTAATAATCTAAAATCATTGATTTTGCTTCGTCCGTCAAAGTTGGTGAATGATTTGTTTTTGCATATGCAATATATTTTCTAAGGAAAGGAACAGAGAGGTACTCTTTTCCATTCGTGTTAGTTTTGTATACCACTTCTTCATCTTTAGTCACTGGATTTTCAAATGTATTTTCTTCTACTTTACTTTCAGGAACGCCTTTTATTCTACTAGCCATGATATGTCTAGCGATACTTGCATCGTTTTCTTCGTCAACTCTATCTTTCATCAACCAAATGATATCAAATCTAGTAGCAAGAGGAATTGGGAGTCCAGTTTGATTGAATGCGTACATTAGATTTTGATTTGGGCCAACGTCAAAGGTTCCTTTGGTTGGATTTGCTGCTGACAAAACTGCACATCGAGCACGTAATTGAGTTGTAATCCCTCCTTTGCTCACTGAAATTTGTTGTTGCTCCATTGCTTCGTGAAGAGATCCTTTGTCTTCATTACTAATTTTGTCAATCTCGTCTATACATGCAATACCTAAATCGGCTAAAGGTAAAACTCCAGCCTCTAATGTAAATCTTCCATCTCCGAAAGAGTCCCGAATTGCAGCAGCAGTTAATCCAGCAGCAGAGATATTTCCTCCTGATGCAAATCTAGCTCGAGGGGCCAATTTTGACATATAGGTCAGAAGTTGAGATTTAGCTACTCCGGGGTCCCCCATCAATAAAATATGAATATCTCCTCTATTCCTAGTTCCATCTGCATTAATCCGTGAAACTCCTCCAAATAATTGCATCAATAAACTTCGCTTCACTACCTTTAGTTTGTCAGTGACATCGATGATTGAAGGAGCAATTGATTCTTGCATTATTGCCATTAAATCTGGTCTCGATGCTACTTTTTTAATCTCCATTTTCTCTTCTTCTGAAGGTTGAATATCGGTAAATGGAGTTGATTCTCTTACTGCTGAATGAAGGCTGTAGACAATTTCAAACATAGCTGATTTCCGATTTCTATGATATCCTGCTTGAGTATATGGGATTAAGTTTGCAGTCACTCTTTCACCCGGTAGAAAACGGTTACATTGAATCCCTTCAATCAATACTTTTCCTCTACTTGGTTGTCCACTTCCTTTTACCCGTTCAGGCAATTCTTGAATTTCGAGATATTGGTTATTGATCCATGTACATCTATCACTATCTAATGTAAATCGAGTTGAACCTGCACCTGATGCAGGTAATTCACATCCACTACAAATCAAAGGCTCTTTTAGCTCTAATTCATTTTCTTGTGTAACTACTGTGTGGCCATTGCAAGAATCACAACACCAGTCTGCTTCGTATATTCTAGGACGGATTTCAGAAACCTTTGTGATAACTACATTGACACATCTAAGTCGATTTAGATCATCTGAGCCTATTTCTCGAAGATCCTCTTCAACATCTGGGGGTAGATGTTCAAGTAGAATATCAGGTTCAATATTCAATCCATTTTCCTTACATCTTTGAGAAAGAATTCTTTTGCCAGTCAATATTGTTCGTTTGGGTTGATTTAGAATCTTCTTAGCAAACTCTGGATCCCAAGATTGAATATCATTAAATCGTATTCTAAATTCAATTGAATTATTTGTAAGAAGCTGAATTTCTTGTAATTTTACTTCTTGAAAAAAGGTCTCCCAACGCGAACCGAGATCTTCTATCTGAAGGGCCATTTTGTTCACCGGGACTTTGACGTGAGAATCGACCGTCTATGAATCAAACGGCTGATGTCCTTTGAACCCCTTGTTTTCTACTGGAATTTTTGTTTTTTCTCAGTCTACTTTTTCTTTATGTTCAATACTTCTATTCGAATTTGTAACAGAGAAATTTAGGAACTGCCTATTGTTAAGTAAACCATGGAATGGACAATCAGTGGTGAAGACTTGTTTGTGAGAATTGATCCCGGAGAAGAGATACATGCATCTTTACAGGCTCTTGCAGATCAAATTGGTATTGATGCAGCGGCCATAACTAGTGGAATAGGTAGGACAAGAGAGAATACATATGGATTCATGAATGCTGAAGGAGTTTACATTACAAAATCGTTGAATTCACCCGGTGAATTGATTAGTTTGTCTGGAAATATTTCTCGAACAGAAGATGAAAAACCATTCACTCATATTCATTGTTGTTGGTCAGATGATGATAATAATGTACATGCAGGTCATATGTTTAGTGCAACAGTTCATGTTGTGGCTGAAATTCATATTAGGATAATGAAAGACGTGATTATGTCTCGTTACCCTCTTCCTGATGTTGCATTATTAGGTCTACGATTTTCCTAACATTGATAGAAGATTAGCAGAGAGGTAAGTTGAATGTCACCACCAACAGTTGCAGAAATAGTCAAGGCGATATGCTCTGAATATCGGGTAAATTCTGTTCCTGATTCATCTCGAGCTTGGAATGGTCCTCAGATAATTTGTGATTCGAATCGTCCATGTAATCTAATTGTTACATCCACAGATGCGAGCCTAGAAGTGATAAAAAAATCAGTACAATTGGGGGCAGATATTTTGGTTTCTCATCATGGTCTTACTTGGACTAATGGTAGAATTCCCTTGCCCTTTAGTGATGATATTGAAGCGGCTAGAACTAAGCTTGCAATCGAAAATGATCTTACAATAATTGGTCTACATTTACCTATGGATGCTCACCCTATTTTGGGAAATAATGCTGTATTATGCAAATCAATAGATGCTGAATTCGAAGATCATTGGTTTACTACAAAGGGACATTCTAGTCCAATATCTAATGATTTTATTTTAGAAAAAAATCACAAATCTTGGCCAGAAATAATTGATTTGGAAGATGGTAGAAAATGCATGGAAATTGGAATTATTGCTAGTGTAAAATCTATTTCTAGATCTGATGTTATATCCAGATTAGAAAAATCAATTGGGATTGAACAAACTAGTCATGAATCGATAAGATGTTTCCCTGAAGATAGAAATTTCGAATCTACTTTAGTCAATAGAATTGCAATTTGCACTGGTGCAGCTGGTGGAGCAATAATCGATGCTAAAGATTCAGGTGCGGATATTCTAATCAGCGGAGAAGGCCCTGCTCATGCAGCAATTCTTGCTCATGAATCCGGAGTAGGCTTACTATTGGGCGGACATCATGCTACTGAAACTGTTGGACCTAAAGCATTAGCAGAATGGTTAACTAGCGAATCTTTGAACAATAATTGGGGCATTAAATCTACATTTATTTCTTCACCTATCGGATTGTAATTATTGTATTTTCAACCCTAAGACTGATGTGTTGAATGCTCAAGGCATCAACATGGGAGAGGGGATAGATTACGCCAGTTCGGGCGTAGATATTGACTTGGAAGGTCATGCAGTATCTTCTCTTATTGGAGCATTAGGCGGCTCTGTTAGGCTTCCTGGAACAGTTGGAGCACCTGTAGATCTTCCAGGTGGTTTTGGAGGACTTATTGAATTTGGAGACAATTATCTTGCATTGGCTACTGATGGAGTTGGTTCAAAATTATCGATTGCTACGAAATTAAAGGAATGGTCTGGAGTAGGAATCGATTGTATGGCAATGAATGTCAATGATTTGTTATGCGTAGGTGCGGAACCAATCGCTTTTGTCGATTATATCGCAGTTCCAAAACCAGATCCAGATACTCATGCATCAATAGGAGCAAGTTTAGCCGAAGCATGCAAGAGGGCTCGCGTCACACTTGCAGGTGGCGAAACTGCTAGTCTTCCAGGTATAGTTACAGAATTAGATTTGTCAGGAACAGCACTTGGATGGTTATCTAAAGGAAGTGAAATTACAGGAGCTAATCTCAAGGAAGGAGATATTCTAATTGGACTTCCATCTTCTGGCGTTCATTCTAATGGCTATTCATTAGTTAGAAAGGTGATGGAGATTTCAGAAAATTCTTGGAGTGATCCATGGCCATTATCAATAGATGAAGAAAGAATAGAACGCTTCAAAGAAGGTCAGATTACCTTTGGTGAAGTATTTTTGAATCCAACGAGAATTTATGTTGACCCCGTTATTGATTTGATTCAAGATGGACCTTGTTCATCCGATAATATTCATGCAATTTGCCACATTACTGGAGGTGGATTGTCAAATCTTCTTCGTCTTCATAATTCCTTAGGGTGGCATATTCATTCTCCTTTGCCAATACTATCTGAATTTCAATGGATTCAAGAAGCAGGTAATATCGATAGACGTGAAATGTTCCGCACTTTCAATATGGGTTGTGGAATGATTATTGCAGTAGATGCTAATGTTGCTCAAGAAGTATCAACTTGGCTTAATGACAAGTTAGAGGGAAGTGCAATAATTGGTGAAGTAGTATCTAATGGACATAAGGTAACTCATCGGGAATCGGCAGTTTTCTTTGACCACTATTGATTCTATTCGATTGAAATATACTGGAATTTCATTGATATTATGCTTCCATGTAATTTGTGTAGAACTTTAACGGAAGAAAGTGATCTGTCTGGAGGGGTATGTTCTGTTTGCTCACCATGGTGGCCATCTGTAAAGTCCAAAATAGAATTAACTCCTGCTTGGCAAAAAGATGCTGAAGAGTGTAAATATTCTGATGATATAATGAATTGGATAGTAGAAAATAATATTCAACCAGATGATGAAGGATGGGCAGAAGTTCTTTCAAGAATTATGGAAGATGTAGATCCTTCTGAATTACTTGATGAATGGAATGATTCAACAATTTCATTAATTTTGCAAGATATCAGGAATGTAATTATTCCAGAGTTGCCTTTGTTTCAACGAGGTATTAATCGAATTCAAACACCCCATCAACTCTCTTCTGATCTCAGATTTGGTAAGATTATGGATACAGAAGTTCTCTATGACGATGGTGTTCTAAGGATTGACGGACATAAAATTGCTTATGGCCCCGGGAATCTACTCATGCGTTTTCTTCTTGAGAAACGTAATGATCCAGGAGGCAGATTTTCTAGAGTAATGCAACAATTACTTGGATTAAGTGCAAGGGATCTAACTCAAAGGGATAGACTACCTGAAACAGGTTCAAACCGTAAGTGGGAAGGTGGATTTAGGCTAGCAGGTTCTGTAAGACCATTTTTGTTAGGTTCTGAATTTAATTTACCTGATCCACCTTTTGATTGGAGTCCTGAAGGTTTTGACCTAGTTGTATTGGATAATGAAAGAAATAGGCATAGAATGTCACTACCAAAATCAAGTAGAGCGATTGAAACCTTTACTGCTGTTTGGAATGGACGAGATGGCTCAAGGTTAGCTAAACTATTACGAGGAATTTCATTCCGTTGGGCAATTAATTCAGGTGCCATACAAAGTGATAGTGTCGCCAATCCAACTGAACGCTCGTTTCAATTATTGAGAACAATTGTAGATTCAATGCCATATATTGAAGTGAATGGTTTTCAAATCTCAATTATTGGTACTTCTGGTGTTGAATGGAGAATAAGTGCAGGTATAGGCGTTCACGGCGCTCCCTATGTTGTACGCCCAGTTGGTAGAACGCCTCAAGGGAAATCTGTACTTTTTAGAGAAGTATGTGTTTATGATGATGCAGAACACTTACCAATTGGTGATAGAATCGCAACTATGGCGCTTGGTCTAATGAATGATGAGGATACAGCCAAAAGAGTAGATACTGTTAGATTAGGGATTCAGATGGTAACGCGTCATTTCTCTGAATCATTGCATGAATCACGGGAAGTGCCATATCGATGAGCCCTTTCATAGATCCATGGAAGAGGAAAACGCGTCATTGATTCTGGAAGGATCAACCCCCTCCATATTACCAATTCCATCCGAAATTGACGAACATTTTGGACGAGGACCTGGCTCCAAAGGTCTTCGTGAGGTTTTCCATAATTCAGTAATGACTGGAAGTAGAACTAGATCTGTATTATTGCTTCATCATATTCTCTCCAGTTCCTATTTTCCTGAAGGCCCCATTCGAATTTTGGATGGATTAGGTGCATCTGGAATTCGATCAAGAAGGTGGCTGACCGAATTGCCAATTGAACAATCTAAGCGATTAGATGTTCATGTGTGCGATATTCTTCCTGAATCTTTGGAATGGGTAGAGAAGAATATCCAGAGATTCAATCTAGATAAATCAGTAAAATTGATTCTAGGTGATTTACGGTCTAGAGTACTTGAAGGAGGTTGGCATTGGATAGATTTAGATCCATATGGTTCCCCGATTCCATTTTTAGATCCTGTTATTCAAGCACTTTCAAGAGATGCAATTCTAGAGGTTTCTGCAACAGATACAGCAGCACTAACAGGGTCTAGTAGAGGTCCAACTATGCGACGTTATGGAGCATTTGTTCGTACAGATAAATGGGCCCATGATTCAGGATTACGAGTGTTAATGGCAAATATTGCTCGGACTGCTGCTCGTCATGACCGTTCTATAGAGCCGTTATTATCAGTATGGGAATCTCATCATCTTCGAGTTTCAGTAGCAGTAAAAAAATCAAAACGAGGAGCAAGTTCTGTTGAGAAGTATATTGGTTGGAGAATAGTTAATCCAACCTCCGAAGAACTTCAAGCGAGTATTGATGCAAATTTACATTCACATGGGTGTTCTGAAAGAAGTCAACCATTTTGCTTCCTACCATTTCGTCATCCAGTAAATCATGAAGATCGCCGAGTATCTGGCCCTCTATGGACAGGTCCCTTGGCCTCTAAAGAAGTTCTTTCATCGATGAATTTGGAGGTTGCTGAAAAGTTGTGCATACCAGATACTGAATCTCTTACTTCATGGGGATTCCCTTCTGATCAGCATTCAGAACTAATTGAACAATCTAAGAAATCAATAACTCGTTCAATCCGTCGTTTTTCTGAAGAGGCTAAAGTAGAAACTTCATCTTCACTATTGATTGTTGACAGATTACATCCTCATATCCCATTACTTGGTCCACCATCCCCTACAAAATTAGCCGAAGCTCTTACTGAATCAGGACATCCTTCGTGCGTTGCATCCTATACGAATCCTTCAATATTAACTTCAGCTCCCTGGAATATTATCTATGATCTTGCATTAGAAGTTTCTAATGCATCTATTGAATGAATATTAGCCACCGATGTAGGACATCTCAATTTTTGGTAGAATAATTGTTCCAGGTTTCTTTGTTTTACTTCTTAATTCAGAATATCTATCATCCCTCAATTTCCAAATTTCAGAAATTAAATCTTGTAGACGTCTTTCATTACTTTGATCCCTTAATATAGATTTCAAATCAGTTCCTGTCGATGCAAATAGACAAGTGAACAACTGTCCATCTGATGAAATTCTAGCTCTGGTACAATCTCCACAGAATGGTTGAGAAACAGAGGAAATAAAACCAATTTCAAACCTATTCTTTCCTTTTACCTTCCACCTTTGAGCAACTTCTCCACGATATGTAGAATCAATTGGAATTAGCTCCAATCTTTTTTTGAGATGATTTTGGATTTCAGAACTTGGAACTATATCATTGTGTCTCCATCTATTGTGATTTCCCACATCCATGAATTCTATGAATCGTAGAGAAACAGGAAGATGTTCAAATTGATCTACTAATCGATCAATATCTTGTTCATTTATGCCTCTTCGGATAACGCTGTTTATCTTAACTTCTCCAAGGCCACAATCAATTGCTTCGTCTATTGACTTTAGAATAGATTCTATTTTTTCTCCCGAGGTGTTGGTTATACGTTCAAACACTTGGGGATCTAGTGAATCAAGGCTGAATGTAACTCTATCTAAACCAGATTTTCGTAGTGATTCTCCTCGTCCTGCAAAAAGTAAACCATTTGTTGTCATTGCAATTTCAATAGAATGTTTTGAAAGCATCTGAATTAGATTTTCTAAGTCTCTTCGAAGTAAAGGTTCTCCTCCTGTGAGGCGTATTTTTTTTAGACCAATAGGAATTAATGATTTTACAACTGTATTTATTTCTTCAAATGTCAATAGTTCATTTCTGTGCATGAACTGATGTTTTGAATCAAAAATTTCTGCAGGCATACAATAATCGCATCTCATATTACATCGATCTGTAACTGAAATTCTTAGATCGTGAAGTGGTCGGCCATTTTGGTCTAACACCCCATGCATATTATGGCAAGGGAGTAGACACTGCATCAATCATACTACTCTATTTCCTGTGGAGTGATTGAAGTAGTACCGAATCTTCGCATGTCTATGAATAAAGGCGTAACCATCGCAGGTGGAGTTGTTACTGGAATATTCGTCTTGTTGACAGTATTAGGTGGAGTACTAACTGGTTCCGCTGGTGAAAACCTCGAAAATATTGATGATGACCCGTCTCCATATTACACAAAATCACAAGACGGAAGTGCGATATTCACCTATGTCGATGAAGACAGAAAAGGAAGTGTTGCATTCCAAGTTCTAGTTAGTTTGGATTATGTTGACAGTGATGCAGATGGTTATGTTGACGGATGTTCTGATTTCAACGTTACAGTAACTGATGCGGATGGTACTGATGTTACTGAAGATGTAATCAGTAGAGGGTGTTCATTTGATGAATGGACTGAAGAAGACCAAATTCATGATGGGTTGGTTATTTCTGCATATGTTTGTGAGACCTTCTATTCGGACGCAAATTGTACAATAAATTCAGATTACACAGTGTCAGTCACCGATTCAAACAATGAATCAGTTGATTTTACGCTGTTTGATAATGATGCTTACGCAAATATAATGCTAACGGCGATTGGTGAAGACTTAGGCGGCCTCCTCGGAGGTTTAGGCCTCTCTTCTGCGGCTTGCTGTTGCGGTATTCCTGTCGGTTTGATTATTCTGATAATTGGACTAGCACTTGGAGGACCTCAACCAACTTTCCAAGGGTATAATGTAGGGTCGCAAATGCCTATGGCTGGAAATATGCCTGCAAACCAAATGCCCATGGCAGGATCTATGCCTTCAAACCAAATGGGGGGAACAGTTCCTATGCAAGCCCCAATGCAGAGTATGCAGCCACCCTTGAGCAGTGATGCTACAGGCACTAATGTTCCAGATATGGCAGGTGCTTATGCCAATCAATTTACTCAACCCCCTACAGAGTAAAATAAATTATCAATTATCGAGGTGAAGTCATGATTTCAATTACTAAAAAAGCAAAAGAAATGCTACTTCAATTTCAACAGAAGGCTGACGACGATATTATCCGAGTTCTTAGGGTTGAGATTATTGGAAGGGGCGAGAAAGGATTTCGATATGATCTAAATTTAGTTGATATTGAAGAAAAAGATACATCAGATTTCGTTTGCGAAGTAGACGAAATGACAGTTTTGATTGCAGAAAGGAGCTCCCAATATATGGAAGGCGCAACTTTAGATTTCGTAGAGACCTTGATGGGGGGAGGGTTTCAGTTTGAGAACCCCAATCCTATGTGGGTTGATGATATATCAGTTGCAGTTGCTGAAGTAATTCAAACTGATGTTACTCCAATGGTTGCTTCTCATGGAGGCACTGTTGAATTGCTTGGAGTTGATGGAGATAAAGCAGTGATTGCTTTTGGCGGAGGTTGCCAAGGTTGCGGAATGGTAGATGTTACTCTTAAGCAAGGTATTGAAGTTGCAATTAGAAACAAAGTTCCTTCAATTTCTTCAATTGTAGATGCAACAGATCATGAAGCAGGAACAAATCCATTTTACTAATTTTATACTTTCCTTTTCGGGCCCTGAATAGTTTCTGTATTATTTGTTAAACGGTTAATTGCAATTAGTGCTGAATTTCTCCCAGACAAAATGGCTCCTTCTACGCTACCATGCAACATATGATCTCCACATTCGATTGTAACTTCTCCATTTCTTGGAAGATTAGTCAGTCTTTTTCCAGAGCTAGAAATCGGGAGGGCGTGAGTAATATGTTGAACAGCCAGTGTCTTCCAAGTTGAAACTGTACCGTCTCCAAACCATTGACCTAGATCATTTCTCACCGCTTGTTCTACTGATTCCTTCGTCTCAAATCCCATTTCCTTTGCTCTGTCTCCAACTATTGTTGCAGTTACTAAGCTCCGTCCCGTGGGTGCATAAGATGGTTGAACATCAGAAGGTACTGCCACATGTGATACAATAGAAGATGAATCAATCAGATTAGAATTGAGTAAGATATGTTTCGAACGCATAGGTGATGATGGAGCATCAAAGTGAATTGTCCAAACGTGTTTCCCATCTTCATCAGTAGGTTCAGCAAATGCTTTGATAACGAGGTCAAAACGATGTGCTTCCCCTCTAAATCGCAGAGCTTTCTCTTCAATTCGGTCAATTTCAACACCTAATCTAATGTTATCTAGTCCAACCTGTTTCGCAATTGACAAAGGAACAGAACGGATACCATTTTTTGGTAAAACCATTTTTCCTTTAGCCATCATTCTAAAGATAAAACGAAATAATCGTTCAGATGTTTCTAATTTCGATTCAAGAAAAATACCTCCAAATAGAGGTAAAAAAAATCGATTTATTGCATTATCACTTAATTTTCTTTTTTGAAGAAAATCAAGTGTAGTTTCGTCACTTCCATCAAATAATTGATCAATTTTACCACTTGTAATTGATAATCTCAGAGAAGCAATTCTCAACAAATCTTTGATAGATAAAAATCCATTCAATGAACTCATAACACCTCTTATAGGATCTCTCCAAGGGTCTGACATCAATTTCATACGAGCCTTTCCATTTTTTACTTGAACAACCCTTGCTCCTGCTTTGAATGGTTTGCAATCTAATGATTTGTAATCGATTTGTTTGGAAGTTTCTGGATATGCAGTTTGTAATACATGAAATCCATGATCTAAGAGAAATCCATCAATTTCTGATGTTCGCATTCTACCTCCAATCTCTGATTCTTTATCAAAGACAGTAACATTAAATCCATTTTTTATCAGAATTTTTGCACATTCAAGACCAGCAATTCCTGCACCAACGATAGCTATTTTTTTCTCATTATTACGAGAATCCATCACCATCACTGATTGACTCCAATACCTAATCCTATTCTAAATTCTTCTAAGTATGGGCCCATAGACTGTATTAACATAACATCTGGATGAGTTCTGATAACTAATCCATCTAGGTACATCAAAGCTCTAATAATTGGAAAAGCCTCTTCTCCAAAATCTGCCTTTGCTTTCTCTACCGCAGTACGAACAGTTTTCATCATGATTTGAGTTAAACTCTGTTCACCAACTGGTTTCTTTTCAAAATCCTGATAGATTTCTCCCATTTTAGAATAGTACTTCTCCAGTTTTACTGACTCTAGATTTGCATTTGACATTTTTAGAAGTGCATCGAATGCTTCAGTAAGTTGTTTTTTTGATAGATGTTCAAAGAATGTAAACAGAGTTCTGTTTACATGTTGAGGAGCATGACAAATCGCTCCATTATCAATGAATACAAATTTGCCTTCTTCATCAATTATACAATTTCCTGGATGAAGGTCTCCATGAAAAGTCCCTATTCCAAAAAGAAAAGCACCATGAATTCTGAATAATTGTAAGAGCGTTTCCCAGTCTAATTTTCCTGCTTCAATGCCTTCCTCTAGTGATTCACCCTTGATATATTCTGAAACTAGAACATGTTCATTTGAGATATCTGGATAGTATTTTGGAAATCGAAGAAGAGGCATTGGAAAGGTATCCTTTATTTGATTTTTAATATCTTTTAATTCATCTGCTCCAGCAATTTCGTTTCTTAGATCTAGTTCCCTAGTAGTATAATCTGCAACGTGATTTAACAAAGCGATTGGATTTCCTACCTTACGAAGTTTCGGGGAGAAAAAGAGGAACATCCCCAACCATCTACGCATACGATTTACATCACGTCTGAATTCTTTTTCATTTTGTGATTTGATGATTTTTACTACAACTTCATCTCCATTTTTCAATTGTCCCCTGTGGACTTGACCAACAGAAGCAGCTGCCAAAGGTTCTTCATCAATCCATGCAAATTTTTCTCTAAATCCTTTTGGACCTCTAGAATCAATATTTGCAAAAACATCTTCTGTGGGAATTGTAGCAGCATGCTGATACAGAGATTGTAATTGTTGACATTTTTCCACGGAAAGAATATCAGATCTCAATGCAAAAATTTGAGCCAGTTTTACTGACAGCAACCCTTGACGTTGTATCCAATCCAAATCTGCAGGACCTTTTTTGAGAATCTGCCTCATAAAACGAAGGAAAGTTAGCAGTCTCATACTGCACCTACATCAATAGAGGATATGAATGAATGTTCAAGTCTTGACTACCATGGAAATTTCCATGACCATATTATGAGGTCATTAATGATACATTGAATAGATACAGCAAATGCCCCAAATAATAGCCAACTTGCTCTAGGAATATCGTCTTGATATGCTGAGAATGCAAGTAATCCTAGCATTACATTCCCAATTCCTGCTAGAAGAAGTGTACCTACAACTAGAAAAGGAGTAAAATCGCTAGGATTTCTGAGATGTAAGCCAGTACTCTCAATCCATAGAGCAGATGGAATTAGAAATATCGCAAAAGAAAGTAGGAGACGATTAGTTCCCTTATTATCTGATTCTCCCCAAGGCCATCGTAAATTTGCAACATCTCCTGACTCCATTTGGAATAGAGTAATCCACCAATAAATTAGATATCCAATTGCGGCAACAAACATGAAAATGACACTAAATCGTTGCAGGTTGCCTGTAACTCCTCCCCAGAGGTCAGATGGTTGAGATAGTCTAGAAACTCCCCATACGTATGATGCTAGAACTAATCCGCCAACAACGACAGTAAAAATTCTTAATTGATCTCTACTAATCTCCATCATATCACAACTATTCTTTCATTAGAAGGTGATATTGCCAGATATCATCTAGATCTCCACTTCCTGGAATTTTCTTTATCTTTACATCTCCTTCTTCTGGATATCTTGCCATCAATGCACCTTCAATAATTCCATCATCGAGCTCCCAGAGAGGAAGAACATCTCTATTTCCTTGGTCTGGTTTTTCAGTTAGTCCTACACATACATGGAATGTAGGCTCTAATGCATAGGTGAGAGTCCCTAATCCTGCAGCTTCCCACAAGTCCATTAATTCGTTCAAAAATTCAATATTATCTTCAATCCCTCGAAGAGAAAATGCTAGTTCTTCACCCACTCTTTTACCAACCTGTCTCATCATTATTTCCAAATCAAAACCAAGAATTGAGAGACTTGATAGACTATTTTCACCGAGTTGTCTTCTAGCAGAATTCACCTCTCTTCCTGCCTTAAGCATTGCATCAGGATCGAA
>CEOF01001218.1_pt1 | contig 15996 bp, 13 predicted proteins | sample 361311 | NCBI WGS metagenome assembly CEOF01 (sample SAMEA2619667, study PRJEB7988) | marine metagenome | biome: marine biome (ENVO:00000447); feature: surface water layer (ENVO:00002042); material: "saline water (ENVO:00002010), including plankton (ENVO:xxxxxxxx)" | depth 5 m
GAGTATAGTTTGCCTCCAGCACTATATGGTCATGCATGTGGTAGTATGCAGGTTCTAGAAAATAACAACAGATTAATATTCACTAGAGGTGTAGGAGCGAATCCAGATAGGCCAACTATTCTTGAGGTAACGCACGATAAGCAAATAGTTTGGGAAATGCGAGGCACTCAAAGTTACGGATGGTATAGAGCATTGCGAATTCCATCTTTGCACCCTGACGCATTTTCAGTGATGCTGAATCCTTATTCCAGAATAGATGTCAATGAAATTGAAATGAGTGGAGTAATCATAGACTCTACCGGAATCATTAAGATATCGATTAAAAATGAGAGTGAATATTCACAACCTTATGAGTATACAATAAAAGACAAAAGAAAGTGGATTCGAGCAGTGCATGGAATCGATACGATCGATGCACTTGGGAGTTTAGAGGTTCAATTGAACTACAATAATTCTCAAATGATAAGGAAAACACCCTATTCTGAGCTTCAAATATCCGTTACTCCTGTTAAGCATCCATATGCAAAAAAATACCAAGAATTAATGATTTTTGACCAATTAAATAACTCAAGTATTGATAATACTAGAGGACAAATCGTGTCGAACATTGATAATGTTCCAAATCCATTCAACCCTAATACAACTCTTAAGTATGAGCTACTTGTTGGTGGACCAATTAAAATAACCATATACGACCTAATGGGCAGAGAGGTAAAAACACTTTTCGATGGATATCAAGAAGCGGGAGCAAGAGCGATCTTATGGGATTCAACTGATGATAATGGTATTCTATTAGGAACTGGGTTTTACTTTTACACAATTAGAACAAGTTCAGAATTAAAAAAAGGGAAGATGTTATTTCTTAAATAATCAAAAAAAATTTATCGCTCGCAATAGAATATGGACTGTGATAACCCATATATTATTAAATTTGCATAATTATTTAGTATACCAACACTTAATTCAGGATTATTATGAAACCAATTCAAAAAAATACAATCAAAGAATTTGATAATGCAGCAAATTCAGATAAACATGTCAGGTCAGCTAGAAATGCAACTTTTCGTAATAATTTGATTGAAGTTGCAATGGACTGGGACCACTTTAGGACTATAGACCATACTTTTTCAAATGTTGTATCGGGCGAAATGCCAATAACAAACCAAAAATCAAGTGGTCGTTGCTGGGGATTTGCAGGTCTTAATTTATTTCGAATTCACCTTGGCAGAAAATATTCCCTAAAGGATTTTCAATTTTCACAAAGTTATTTCATGTTTTGGGACAAGCTTGAAAAATCAAACTATTTCTTAGAGTCAATTATCGAAACTACCAAAGAAAATTGGAATAGTCGTCTTATAATGCATCTATTATCGAACCCGATACAAGATGGAGGTCAGTGGGATATGTGGGTAAATCTCGTTGATAAATATGGCGTGGTTCCCCAATCAGAGATGCCAGAATCGTATTCATCAAGCAATTCTAGATATATGAACCGAATGATCACTAGAAAACTTCGTGAAAATGCAAAAATCCTGAGGGAATCATTGAATCGAGGAGCCTCAGATGATGAGGTTGCTGGTCAAAAAATAGTGATGCTACAAGAAATCTATAAAATGCTTACCATACATTTAGGTACCCCTCCTAGGACATTTAATTGGCAATCGAGAGATAAAAAGAAGAAATTCATTCGTTTCGAAGGCCTTACACCAGAAACGTTCTACAAAGATCATGTAGGCTTAGACCTTGATGATTACGTATGCCTTATCAATTGTCCAATGTCAGATAAAAAATATGATGAAGTTTATACTGTCGATTATTTGGGTAATGTTGCTGAGGGAAAGCCAATTCGTTACCTTAATGTTGAGAGTGAAGTAATGAAAGCAGCAGCAGTTAGCTCACTCATGAATGATGAGCCTGTCTGGTTCGGTTGTGATGTCAGTAAACATTTTCATCGTGACCTTGGGGTCATGGACATAGATCTTTTTGATTATGATTCGTTTTATGATATTAATTTTGGAATGAATAAGGCAGCGAGGCTAGAGTATGGTGACAGCCAAATGACTCACGCAATGCTTTTCACTGGTGTTGATCTCAATTCAAATAATGAGCCAATAAAGTGGAGAGTTGAAAATAGCTGGGGCACAAAAGGCGGAGAGAAAGGGTATAATATTATGAGTGACAAGTGGTTTGATGAGTATAACTATGAGGTTGTTATCCACAAAAGTCACTTACCTGAAAAGCTAGTAGATCTATTTCAAAATAAAGATGCAATACACTTAGACCCTTGGGATCCAATGGGGGCATTGGCGCTTTAAAAAATTCTAATTGGTTTAATTACTACTTTTAGCAATCTTTAAAAGAATAACATAAAATATAATTGGTGCTACCATCCAAACAGCTTGAGGAATGAGAGTGTAGCCAGGAGATAGTGCTGCAGAACCTGGTATAGTTGGAATGATTATTGGGTTCCAAGGAAGAGGTGGATAGATCCAAACTCTGCCATTAAATAAATATTCTACTAACAGCTCCTGAAAGATACCCCACAAGAGAATAACAGTTAATTCTTTTAAGTCAAATCGTTTAAATAAGGGTGCTTTTAAAAATCTTTCACACAAAAAAACACCTATCATGAACAGTCCACCATCCCATATCGAGTGGCTTATTTTTCTTGGCCATCCACCCAGACCAAGTGGCCATTCTCTAACAGAATGAACAAAATCTGGACCTAAATATAAAAATGTGAATTCCCACGTTGAACCAATAAGACATCCAACCCAAAACAAGTATGGTAGGTCTTACTTATAGTTCTATTTTTAAAGGATATTATAAACCCTATGACAAGGCATAGCGCAATCGTAAAGTCGCCTACAAGAAAAATATAGTCTATAAAATTCAAATTATTTTGTTATTGTTCAAGTATTCATTTGTAATTAGTGAATTAATTCATAAATGAATCATCTATGTCTTTCACATATCGTACAGAATGGTGAATTTATATCAATGAATTATATCGAAAGTTAATAAATCAATGGGTCTATTTCTTAGATTCGTCATTAGCAATGTTTTTGACATATTGCAGGTCTTGATACTAATAAGAGTATTCATCAGTTGGGTACCGCATGATACTAATGGGAAATTGATTATTCTATTGTATAGCGTTACGGAATCCATTTTAAGGCCAATTAGAGATAACTTTCCCCTAGTCTCAAATGGCTTTGACATCACTCCAGTGATAGCATTTTTTCTTATCGGCTTTATAAAAAAGCTACTGCTGTTTGCAGTCTAGATCAAGACCGATAACTAATGATAAAGAATATCTTCCGAAGTTATTTCTCGCTTCCAAAGAATATTCATTTGCTTTTTTTATTAGAGTTTAACCTGAGTCTCATTCATGTTGCATTTATTCTCGTTCTAAATATTTATCTTCGCAAGCAAGGATTCACAGATCCAGAAATTGCATCATTTAACTCATTAAGATTCATTGGCGCTCTGGCATTTGCTTTGCCATTAGGGATATATATTAGAGGAAAGCAACTTAAACCATTTTTCAAGTTAGCTGCTTTGTTAGTGCCTGTCACTAGTGCAATGATAATTGAATCTATTCACTTTTCAATAATTCCAATGATTCAATTATCCTTTCTATCTTGGGGTATAGGAATGATGCTAATGAGGGTTTGCTCACTTCCATTTATAATCAGACAAACTGATCGAGAAAATAGTTCAGAAGCTTTATCATTAAGTGCCTCTACATGGTCACTCTCAACTATATTTTCAGGTCTCATTATAAGTACACTGGATTGGGTATCAATTGTTAATTTTGGAGGACGGACATTAAATTTAGACGAGCGTAGTACATTATGGATAATTACTATTATTGGAAGTTCCTCAATTCTCTTTGCATGGAAGATAAAAGAAGGAGAGCAGTCTACCGATAAACCAAAAAACGATATTTTTTCTATGCAGGAATTTTATGATTGGAAATTGATCTTCAAGGCAATTTCACCACTGATTCTCATATCTATTGGGGCAGGTCTTACCATTCCGTTTGTGAATCTTTTCTTCAATTCTACTTTTGGTTTTTCATCGAGTGACTACAGTATAATGGGTAGTCTGACGGCAATATTAGTATTCATATTCTCTCTCATGGTTCCAACACTTAGAAAAAAATATGGATATTGGATGACCATAGTTGTGGTACAGAGTTTGGCAATAGGTTGTCTTGTGATAATGTCTTTAACGGAGATCTACGTCTCATATGAGCATGCAGCATTTATTGCAGTGACTGCATATGTTATGCGCCAGCCATTGATGCATATGGCCCATCCAGCTTCAAATGAGCTCATGATGAATTACGTAGGTAAAAACAATCAAGAATTAATAAGTGCTTTAAGTTCCAGTCTTTGGAGCGCATCTTGGTTCGTAAGTGCAAAGATCTTTGAGTGGCTAAGATTATTAGATTTTCAATATTATGAAATATTTCTAATTACTGCCTTTCTATATATGGTAGGTGTAATATTGTACTCTCGACTTATAAAAGAATATGAGATCAACCAGAGTAAGGTTGGGCAGATTCTGCCTATTACGGATAAATTATCAATAGATTGAATTCATATGACAAATAACTAATATCTAGCTGTAAAGATGAGTATATCCTTTGTAATTTTTCTTATGAATAGGTTTTCAGTTATATCTTTTATTTACTTTATAATTAGTACTCTTCAAGCTCAATGCAACGATGGTGAGATAGAGCTTTGGGATAATTGCTATGGCATTGATGCAACCTATGAGCTTAACCTATCTGCACAGGGTCTTACTGGAAGCATACCCAACGAAATCTCTCAACTTTCAAACTTGATGTTTTTAGATCTATCGAACAATGATCTTGAGGGTACTATTCCTCAAGAGATAGTGTCTATGGAAACTTTGTTGGGTTTTAATCTTAGTCAGAACTCATTATCAGGTAGTATACCTGAGGAGTTAGGAAATTTGACCAATTTGATGGCTATGGATCTTTCATATAATCAACTTGGTGGCTCAATACCCAGCAGTATAGGCAATATGACAGGGTTAGTTGAGTGTGCATTGAACCATAATCAGTTTACTGGAGAATTACCTAGTGAACTTGGCCAATTGGTGTTTTTATCTGAATTCCATGCAAATGACAATCAATTCACTGGTATTATTCCAGAGGCCATGTGTATATCAGGAATAAGCTTTAATAATCCATTGAATTTTAATATTGATGGTAATTCATTTTGCCCTCCATACCCTGATTGTATAGAACCTTTTACCGGAGATCAGGATGTTTTGGAATGTGTAGGTGTATTTGAGTTATTTGACTCTTTGTACTACGCAGAAGAAGTAATAGAGCTGGACCTGTCAAATAGTGGACTATCTGGAAGTTTATCACCAAATATAGGAAATTTTACAAATTTAGTCTCCATTGATCTTTCTCAAAATGCATTGACAGGGCCTATACCTTCTGAAATTGGGGATTTAGAAGGCCTTGAGTATCTTAATTTATCCCAAAATGAATTAACAGGACCAATACCGCCAGAAATTGGAAATCTTAGTAATTTGAAAGAATTAAAGCTTTATGTCAACTCTCTTAGTGGAGTTTTGCCTAGTTCTATTGGGAATTTGGCCAGTCTTGAATATTTTAATGTATTTAACAATCAAATTACTGGAAGAGTACCAGCTGAACTTGGGAATATCCTTGGACTGACTAAACTTTATGTTCATCAAAATCAATTATATGGAAATATTCCAGATGAACTATTTGAATTGACTAGCCTTATTCATCTTTATTTAAATGACAATGATCTTACTGGAGGTATTCCCTCGATTATTAGTAATCTTCAGTCTTTAGAGCGACTTAGACTCCAAAATAATAATTTATATGGTTATTTACCTGATGAAATGTGTAGTATGAATCTTGATTGGGAGAGTCAATCAGATTTTAATATATCCGATAATAATTTTTGTGTGGAGTTACCCTATTGTGTTGATGGTAATCAAGGAGACCAAAATACATCCAATTGTGAGAACGTTAATGTAGACACTGCATTTAATCCATACCAATATGAAATAAGTAAAGCTTATCCAAATCCATTTAATCCAGTAATAACTATAGTATATAGCCTTCCAAGTAATGTATTAATTGAAGGTAGCATATTCGATATTTCAGGAAAAAAGGTTAGTACTTTGTTCAATGAAATACAAAGTCCAGGAAAAAAGATGGTAAAGTGGGGTGGAAGGGATGAAGATGGAAGAATAATGAGCGCAGGTATTTATTATTTTAGATTATCTTCAGGTTCTCAATCGAAGACAAAAAAGTTATTGCTGGTGAAATAGCTCTGGTTTTTTACCCACAAAAATTCAATGTTAAAACTTTAAATATATCATCCAAATAATGAGCGGTGGTTGTTTAAGACATGTTTTGTTAATCGTCTTTATTTTAAATCTTATTTATGGAAAAGGTATTATGAAAGAAATGTCACAATCTTACAGGAAGAATAATCCTGACGAAGTCGATCTAGATTATCTTATTTATTTTCCTGAAAAATATGAAAACAGCACTAAAACATTTCCTCTGGTTCTATTCTTACATGGAGTTGGTGAAAGGGGGAAAAATTTAGAAGATATCAAGATTCATGGAATCCCTAGAAAAGTCAATGAAGGTTCGACATTTCCATTTATATGTATTGCACCTCAGTGCCCTGAAGAAGGATATTGGGACAGGCCAGAGTATGTAACATCGCTTATAAATCTTATCAAAGAAGTAGAGCAGAAACATAGGATAGATTTAGATCGAATTTATGGTACTGGTTTGAGTATGGGTGGACTTGGTACTCTAGCAATGGCAATAAGAGAACCAGAGTTGTTTGCAGCAATCATTCCTATTTGTGGTGGTGCTGATATGGAAGAAATTGATCGATTAGAAACTCTACCAATTTGGTTATTTCATGGCGATCGCGACGATGTGATTCCGCTGGATAATTCAATTGAAATATATCAGGCTCTAAGATCTAAAAATAAAGATATACTTTTGACTGTCTATGCAGATGTCTATCATGACTCATGGAGTCAAACATATGATAACGATAATATTTTCAAGTGGCTACTAAAATATAAAAAGTAGCTAGTCTATTGGAAGCCTTTTATGATAGGGTTTCTGATAGGTCCTTCTAGCTTTAGTACCACTGTTGCGCCTTTCCTGGTTAAGGTCTTTCCATTGTTCTTTTCCCATTCTCTTATATATTTTCTAATTCCAAGAGAAATAGGATGTACTCTTATTTCAGTATGATGTAAATATATTTTAGGATCTAAAGTGTTATTTTGTCTGATACTAAAATCACCAGTGCAAGATATTTTTAAAAAGGGAGTGTGAAGTTTTAATTTTATATCTCCAGTAAATTGATTTAACATATTCAGTTCAATTTCTAGTAATCTAATCATAATGGAATTATTCCATATTCCCATCATATCTAATATGGATTGTATTTCAGGTTCTTCTTTTAGGTCTTTGGGTATCTTTATTTCAAAATTTCTTATTCTAAAGATACCATTGCCCCTGAAAAAGGTTGGTAATTCATCAAGGCGACCACTTAAAGCCAAATCTCTAGTCTCTAATATTATGTCTGGTAGAGATATCTTAGACCTATCATCAAGAATCTCGTTTGGAATGGCTGTAAAGGAACATCCTTTGATCTTGAATTGTCCTCGGTTCATCATAAGGTCAAAATTCAAACTATCTTGTTTTAAACTCACTTTAAGATCAGATGTAAATAAATTCTCGACCTCATTAATATTAAAAACATACTTCCAATCAACTTCAGAAACGTTAAATAAAGAATCTTGTTCACTATCAATTAGAAATGATTTGGAGTTCCAGTCATATATAATAGCATTTCTGCCAGGTACTAAATTCAAACGCGTTGGTCTAGATATGATCTTTTCTGGGAGATCGAGGTAATAGGTCCAGGTATTATCATTCAATGGAGGAATTTCCATTGATATATAATTTTTTATTACTAATTCATTGACATCTACAGGTAGTGTATCATTATCAGTTATATAAAGGTTGCTCGCTTTTGCTATAAGTTCTATGGATTGTTTTGGAATACGTTCTCTTTTTTTAAGGCGCTTGATCTTTTCTTCAGTTATCCAGTTAGGAGATCTTATATTAGATTGAAAAACAAAACCTTTGACCAATAAATCAGGTCCTGAAAAAGTGATATTTGCTGATTCGGATATGCTTCTATCAAAGTGGTTAAATCTCATATCTGAAAATGAAAAACGTAATTCACTAATATCGAGGGTGTGTAGGTCAAATTCCTTGTTTGGGGGCTTCCAGTCAAGAGAAACATCTTTATAATAGAGGCCCGCTTCCTTGATCTTACCAGAAAATTTCCCATCAGATTGAGCGATTAAAGCGGTCAAACCAATAAATAGTAAAAACTGAAACGTGTGTGGTATTGACCTAATTAATTTTGTGAGCATTAATCTGATATTGATTATGTGTAACTGATACAAAAAATTAGTATTTTTATGCTATTCATAATGAAACAATTTTGAATATTATTTGTTTAAAATTACTTAAGTGTCTAATTCTAATATAGTATACACAACTGCTGACGAAGCATTCGAAGCTAACAGGGGTAATGAATTTAAAGAACTAAAGCCCTCTGAGCAGAAAGTGCGCCTTCATCTTGATAGAAAAGGTGGCGGTAAGATCGTTACGATAATAAGGGGCTTGATTCATGAAGATCAATTCCTAATAAGACTCACCAAAGAAATAAAGAAGAAATGTGGTACTGGAGGATCGTTTAAAAATAATGAGATATTGATTCAAGGAAATAAACGAGACATAATTAAAAGTATACTCATTGACAAAGGTTATGATGTAAAATTTAGCGGTGGATAAAAAATGAAATTGTCTTTTAAATACACTCTTTTATTTCTAACAATGATGTTTGCCTATTGGTCTTGTTCGAAAGCCTCAGGTTATGAAACAGTTACCTTGGTAATGTCGGGATCTGTTCATGGGCAACTTGATCCTTGTGGTTGAAAGAAAAATCCTCTAGGCGGTCTGTCTAGGAAATCAGTAAAAATCCAAGAAATGATAGCAGCCGGAGAAGACCCTCTTATATTGGATGCAGGCGATCTTTTTTTTAGCACGAAAAAAATAGATGTAAAAAACAAAACTTCAGAGATATTTCGTGCAAAAGCTATTCTAGAGGGATATCAAAAAGTTGGTTGTAATGCTATTAATGTAGGTCACTATGAAGTATTAAATGGTTTATCATTTCTAAAAAGCATGGCGGAGGAAACGAAGATTCCTTTTATTTCATCCAACCTTAGAGATTCTAAATCAGGCGAACTTATTTTCAGTCCATATATGGTTTTTCAAAGAGGAAACTTGAAGATAGGGGTGGTCGGTTCATCTGACCTGATTCCAGATACGACAACAGCTATATTAGTAGACGATTTTGTTGAGTCATGTAATCGTTACGCTGAAGAATTAGATGGAAAAGTAGATATTGTGGTTGCTTTGGTGAATGCAAGTAGAACTTCTCAAACTGGTTTACCAGAAAAGATGCCAAATGTTGATTTAATTATTACCAGTGGTAATACTAGCATGTCCAGATCGAACAGTCCACAAAAAGAGGATGGGCCTTTTATGTATTCGTGTGGAAAACAAGGCAAGTATCTGATGTCATTGTCATTAGGCCTAAAAGAAAAAGACGTCCCTTTTATTGATATTTCAGCTCAGGAGAAAAAAGTTAAATCAATACAAAAAAGATTTGATAGATTGCAAAAGAAAGACCCTGAAAAGTCACTAGAATCGATCTATGCTGATCAAGAAAATGTTCTCAATCTGATAAAAAAATATAGAGAAGATCTAAGGATATCTGAAGGTGTTATAGAATCAGCAGTAAATACATTAAGATTTGAAGCAACTCCGCTAAGTAAAAAGGTGGATGACGATGAAGATATCCTGGCTTTTGTAACCTCTTCTGTAAAAACCTGCAATGCTTTGGCACCAAAGAAAAAGCCGGTGGACCGAAAAAAAATAGGGAAAAACAATTCTCACTCACACAAAGGACACGATCACTAGGTTGTAGATTTGAATCTAAAGTATCAAAAACAATTAGTTAGTATCCTAACTCTTTCAATCATTTTAGGTACTTCATTTAATCTTTTAAGGAACGATGGCATACCTTGGTTAGCAAAACCAATTAAGAAGTTAGAGAGTGCAACTGATATAGATAAAAAAAATGAAGAACCAACTATAAGAGAGATCAATTTAGAAACCGCTAAAACTCTTCAATCAAGTGGTTCATTGTTTGTAGATGCTAGAGCAGTTGAATACTTAGAAGATGGATTTATACCTGGTGCAATCGCTAATGATGATTTTGACATATTATCTGAAAGCATAGCTTCTCTTATTGGCTATGATAAAAGATTTGTGGTCTATTGCAGTGACGATGATTGTGGGTCTAGTGAGGAACTGGCATATATGCTACAGGATTTTGGATTTAATGATATTCTAGTTTTTAAAGGTGGTTGGAAAACTTGGAGCGAGGCAGGATTAGGTGTAGAGTTCAATGAATAAGATACATCCAGTTTTCATATTAATTATGAGGTTTTTGTTGGGTTTTATCTTCATCTATGCCAGTTATGAAAAAATATTAGATCCTGCAAAATTTGCTAGAGACATATCCAATTACCATGTTGTACCATTTGGCTTGGAGAATACGATAGCGATAATTCTTCCATGGCTTGAATTAATAATTGGTTTAGGAATAATCTTAGGCGTATGTATTGATGCAAATGTATTTATTAGTGGAGGTCTGTTGGTCTTGTTTATTATTTTAATTACTCAGGCTATTCTTAGAGGTTTTAATATCGATTGTGGATGTGGGCTAAAAGAAGGTGAGGTGGTAGGTTGGTCTAAGATAGTAGAGAATATGTTATTTTTAGGTGCATGTTATATTGTACACGAGTCGAAAGCAAGACTATTGGAATTTTATCCAAAATCCTCTTTGTGATCAAACAATTCAATCTATAATTTCAGTGATAAATATATTATCATAATGTTTTAATGCGAGAGTAGCTCAGCTGGTAGAGCATCACGTTGCCAACGTGAGGGTCGCGAGTTCGAATCTCGTCTCTCGCTCTGTAAAAGCCCCACTAATGGGGCTTTTTATTTTATAGGAAAATCTATAATCTATGCTATGTCAAGAATTCCATTCTATCTAACAATCATTTTTTGTAGCAGCTGCTCAGATCTTCTAGATGAAAATTCACCCGGCCGGCCTGTTAATTTAATAGGCTACTTTACTATGTCAGAAAATAATCCACGCGTAAATCTTTCATGGAATGCTCTATCAGATAACGATGTGTCTGAATATCAAATATTCAAATCTATTGATCAGGGCGCAACCTTTAATATGGTCGGAAAAGTTGAAGGAAACCTTTACTCTTATGAGGATACATCTACAATATGGTTGGATAATATTTATTATAAGGTAAGAGCTAAAGATAATTATGATAACAGTGGAGAATTCTCAGACTCTATGTATGTAACCTGTTATAAACCAGGTGGAAATTGGAAACTAAATGGCTTAGACTCTGTATACTTATGTGTTGACCCTAGTACTTATTCTACTCCTGAGGTTTTCAGATTAAAATTAGAAATGCCTTTGGATTCAGTGGGTGATACCGCTGGCGTAATGGACTTTACTGAAATGGTTATTGATACTGTTCAATTTACTGGTAGCGGTTGGATGTATTACACTTACCTTGTAGTAGAGATGTCGCAAGATAGTTTATCTATTGATACTGTAACCTATGCAAATACTATTGCTCCAGAATACTGCACTATTGACCTTTCTGACCCAGAAACAGGTATTATTGTTTTTGACTCTGGAATGTTTGACGATATTGTATTGGCTCATGATCTAAAATCTTGCCAAGGTGGCTCTCTCTTCCCTTAAGAGCCTTCTCCGCATTCCTCGTTTGAGACGAGGCTCTCAGTTCCAATAGAATTAACTGAGGTAACTTTGAAACAGGTATTGCTACCAATTCCAATATCTAGAGTATGATTAAGAACAGCAAGCTCAATGATAAAAACATCATCCTGATACAATCTATATGATACAGCAGTTGAGACAGAGGTCCAAGTAAGGTTTGCTAGTGAACCATCTATAGATAAAGATAATGTTGGCGAGGGTGGGTATAAAGAGGTCTCACATACCTCAGTGGATTGAGGGCCTTCAAGATTCACGATATTTACAGCTGATACTGTATAACAAAATTCTGTGCCTGGAACGACCACATCATTGAAAAATTGTTCATTGGTTTCAGTAAGAAAACTACCATTTTTATAAACTTTATATGATTCAGCATCATTTGGAGCATCCCAACTTAGGCTAATGGTATTCTCGGTAGCCAAAAGAGTTAAATTATTTATTTCCCCTGTGTATTCGTTAATTACAGTAACAAGAACAGGTTGCGCACTTGATTGATTCCCAGACAGATCTTGTGCTGTCATTTGAATAACGTGTTCTGAATTATTAGCCTCTTCGTATGTGATCCAATTGGTAGTATAAGGTGAATCTGTTACAGTATCTATAAGTTGGTCATTTACATAGAATATGACTTGTTCTATTTCATGGTTGTCACTAGCGAAGCCTGTGATGATGACTGTGTCACTTACGGTTTGTGTGGATAGTGGTGTAAGAATAGTAGCTATTGGAGGAGTTAGGTCATTTGAGGGTGCATCGTCATTATTAACGGTAACTGATATTGGAGAGAGGTCAGTTGAATTGCCTTGGAGGTCAATAATTGTCGCATAAATAACATGTTCTTCATCCTCTGATGAAGAATTAGTATTCCATTCGTGGGCATAGGGTACCTGATCATCAGATGATAGTAAATTTCCATCTAGATAAAATTCGACTTCGGCAATTCCTACATTATCAGATGCAGAGACTTGAATTTCTATATTATCGCTCACAATCTGACCTGCATAAGGATACAAAATAAACCCAGTCGGAGGTATGTTATCAATATTATCTACAAATAAAACCATTGGCTGAGTTTGAGAGTCATTTCCGCTTGTGTCAAATGCCTTTGCATGCCATACATGCTCGGAGTCTTCAGCAATCAGTGTTGAATTCCATTCATAATTGTAGGGATAGTTCGTAGCAGTAAATTCTAATTCATAGTCATGATAAAACTCAACTCTATCTATGGCAACATTATCTGTTGCTATGGTCATGAATGTTACAGTACCGGAAACAGTCTGATTTGCCGCAGGATCATAAATTACAATAGATGGTGGGGTAATATCCGCATCCTCAATATTATCCACAAAAACGGTAACTGGAAAAAGGGAAGTTGTATTGCCTGCAGAATCAGATAGATTAATATTGATCACATGATCAGAGTCTTCAGCCTCTCCTAGAGTGTTCCAACTATAAGAGTAAGGAGGTATAGAATCATGCGCAACTTCAGAGCCATCGATTATAAAATCTACATGTCCCATTCTGATGTTGTCATACGCATATACCTCAATATTTATAGTTCCTGAAACGGTCGAGGCAGAAGCTGGGCTGATAATGGTACCCGTTGGGGCTATCTCATCATCAGATTCATAGTTGTCTATGGTAACATTAATAGGTCCTATTGTAATTTGGTTGCCTGCATTGTCACGAACGTGAGCATGAATTGTGTATATAACATCATCGATCTCATTCAGAGTATTCCAATCATATCTGTAAGGTGGCTCTTGGTATGTTGCTATAGAATCACCATCTATATATAAATCAACGGTTTCGACCTGATCATTATCGCTTGCTTCAATGATGATAGTTATCTCACCCTTTAACGTCTGTCCAGTGAAGGGGAATATCAATGCACCAGTTGGGCTTTGATTGTCTTGATTATCAACAAGAACCTGGAGGGTATTGGTATAATTAACATTGCCTGCCATATCTGTGGCTTTTGCTCTTATAGTATGAAACTCATCCTCTTCATTGTTATATGTAGACCATAGGTATTCAAAGGGTCCTTCCATGCTTTCATGTACGATGGAATCATTAAGATAAATAGTGACCAGGTCAAGCCCTACATTGTCAAAAGCATATGCGCTGATCAATACAGAATCGGACAGTACGGATTGATCTGCTGGAAATGTTATTGTCAAGGTTGGAGGTATTGAATCTTCATCTGCAGGGACATCGAAAAATGGACCCTCACAACTGAGAAGTAACATAAAAGAAATGTAAAAATAAATATTCTTTCTTGTCATCAATTTATAACCGTGACTAAAACAGGTTGAAGGATGGTCGTATGACCAGCGTTATCTGTTATTGATGCTGATAGAGTATGTTGAGAATTGTTATCCAATAATGAAGTATCCCATGAAAATAAAAAAGGTTCTTCTGAATCAATAGCTACGTTTGAACCATTGATAAAGAAAGAGACATTAGGGATTCCATGATCATCCTGAGCCAGTACAGTAATGTCAACTATGCCATTTACAGTTTGACCAGAAATTGGATTTGAAATGACACCAGTTGGCGGCGACGTATCATTGATATCATTATCCACAAATACGCTGATCGGAGCTATAAACCCGATGTTACCTGTTGTATCAGAGGCAATAGCACTGATAACATGACTTTGGTCTTCATCCTCTAAATTTGTATTCCATTCGTACGTATATGGATAGTCAAAAAGGGTATCTCGCGGGACACCGTTGAAAGAGAGTTCAACATTATCAATCCCAATGTTATCAGCAGCAGTTATCTCAACCGTGATTATGCCTTGAACTACTTGCCCTGCATTTGGATTTTGGATTTGTCCAGAAGGATTTATATTATCATAATTGTCTACATAAACTGCAATAGGAGTAGCAAGAGTGGAATTCCCTTGAAGGTCAAAGCCCACAACTGCAATTATATGCTCCATATCATCATCAGCAGATTGAGTATCCCACTCTTGAATATAGGGTGGAATGCTATCGATTGAATAAGAAAGTCCATCTATGAAATATTCTATATAATCAATACCAATTTCATCACTAGCAATGACCTCTATATCTATGGTACCACTAAGATGCTGACCTGCTACGGGATCCATAATTATGACTGTGGGTGGATCCATATCAATTGGGGGTGAATTATCTACCATTACAGTAATAGGATTAAGCGGAGTTTCATTTCCAGCGAGGTCGACTAGAACGACACTAATTGTGCTCTCAGTATCTTCCTGTTCGATTGTTGTATCCCATGAATAGAAGAATGGAGCCTGCTCAATAGTTGCTATGTATATTCCATTTATAGATAAGGCTACTTCTTTCATAGCGCGATTGTCATTAGCGCTTATTATGATCTGCACATCTCCGCTGACAGTTAAACCTGCAGGTGGACTTACAATTGAACCAGAAGGTGGTATCATATCACTTTCAAGACCGTTATCTACAAAAACGCTAATAGGAGCAATTGTCTTAGTATTATTGCTAAGGTCCTTAACATTTGCATGTATAGAATAATAGTTTCCGCTTTCGACTAAATTAGTATTCCAAGGAAATAAATAGGGAGACTCTTGTATGTAGCCCTGTAGTATGTTGTTAATATAGTAGCTCACAAATTGAATACTGTCATTATCAGTAGCTATGACCTCTATATTGACTACATCGCTGACATACTGACCGGTAAAAGGACTGAGGAAGAATGCATTTGGAGGCTCATCGTCATTATTATCTACTTTGCTTCGAGTTGGAACAGAAGCATAGCTATTACCGATAGGGTCATATGCTATTGCTGAAATGTAATAATATTCATCTTCTTCATACAACCTTACCTGAGAACCATCAATCATGGTCATAGCCTCTGTGTTCCATGTAAATCTGAAGATATGGTCGGATTGAGTTGAGTCAGTGTGTACTCTTTTTTGGTTGATCAGGAATTGTACGGAGTCAAC
>CEOF01056116.1_pt1 | contig 15967 bp, 15 predicted proteins | sample 361311 | NCBI WGS metagenome assembly CEOF01 (sample SAMEA2619667, study PRJEB7988) | marine metagenome | biome: marine biome (ENVO:00000447); feature: surface water layer (ENVO:00002042); material: "saline water (ENVO:00002010), including plankton (ENVO:xxxxxxxx)" | depth 5 m
CTGATCCATCGTGATCACTTTCGACGAGTACCTCAGGCATACGCCGGAGAGACGGTGGTCGAAGGTTCCCATTATCAGTTCAGTCGAACTCCCTCCAGCGTTCTTTGGGGTGGCCCACCCATTGGTGAGCACACCTTTGAAGTGCTGAGTGAAATGTTGGGTTACGACGGAGACAGAATCGCGAATCTTGCTGCAGTTGAGGCTCTCTATTAAGACGACTGGAGCACACTCAAGAGCGGTACTCGGGTCATCATTAATGCAGCGTCGCGATTTGGGTGCAACAATCAAATAGGAGCAACGAAAGAAGGTCCTTTGTGAACGAGCAAGACCGACTCGAAATAGCGACATCATTCCTAGATGAACTTGAGGCTAAAGCCCAACACCACACCATGGCAGACAGGGTCGAAGATCCCTCTTTGGAGAACGCCTATCTCATACAGGACTCATTTGTCGACATCATGCTAAGTCGTGGCGAGCAGGTAGTCGCCTGGAAAGTCGCTCTTACAAGTAAGGCAATGCAAGAGTTTTGCGGGGTGGACCACCCTTTGTCGGGCGCCGTTTTCGGCAGCCGCGTTCAAAAGTCTCCCGGACAAGTGGTTCTGAGCGAACACCGGCATCTCGGTTTGGAGTGCGAAATTGCTGTTCAACTAGCAACTGATCTAGATCCGACAAAAACGCACACAAAAGAAACAGTTCGAGACGCAGTAGATGCTTGCTATCCATCCTTTGAACTCATCGAAGATCGAGACGCCGACTACGACCAACTCAATCCCTTCGATTCAGTATCTGAAAATGCTTGGAATGCCGGAGTGGTTTTGGGCTCTCCTTTCACGAATTGGCAAGACCTTGACCTCGTCAACACTCCGACTGTTTTGGAAGTAAACGGAGAGGTCCTCGGATCGGGTAAGACCGGAGATGCGTTAGGGCACCCTTTCGAAGCAGTGGCTTGGCTAGCAAATCACCTCAATGACCGGGGACGCACGATTCGAGCAGGAGAGTTTGTGATGACCGGTAGCACCGTAATCACTTATTTTCCACAGACCGCTGACCGCGTAAAGTTCTCTGTGGGTGAGCACGGGTCAGCCGAACTGGCTTGCCTCTAGCATCAATACGATTAATTTCTCACCCCTAACTATGGTCATTGACTAACCTGTTACTAAATCAGGGACTTGGGGAAAACGATGAGCAACATAAAAATCGTTCCAATGGCCAGCAAAGCGTTCGGCGCGACCGCCACTGGAGTGGACCTAAAAAATCTATCTAAAGCTGAGTTCGAGGAACTGCATGCCGCCTTTTTGGTGCACGGGTTTTTGCTTTTTCCAGAACAGCACCTCACGGAGCAGGAAAGCACCGCATTCGGCGAGCGTTTCGGAAAATTAGAATTTGGTGGAGCGCCTATGGCGAACCAAAAAAAACACGACGACGGTACCTTCGGCAAGATCCATAACCTTCAGTCCCAAATAATGCGAACCAACGTCGGAAACGAAGCTTGGCACACCGACTCCACCTATAAACCGATCTCAAGCAAGGTGGCGATGCTTTCAGCCGTAGTCGTCCCAGACGAAGGCGGGCAAACCGAATTAGCTGACCTACGATCCGGATACGAAGCTCTCGACACCGCCACAAAAGAAATGGTGGCCGGGTTAAGCGCATACCATTCCACGAACTTCTCTCAAGCCAACGATCTAGGTGACTTTCCCGATGCAGAAGGTGAGGGCCTGTACGGCGAGGTCTATCACGGAGAGGCTTATCTTCGACCTATGGTCAAAGTTCATCCCGAGACAGGCAGGCCAAACTTGTTCGTAGGACGACACGCCTTTGGAATACCAGGGCTTGCTCGAGAAGAAAGCCGCAAGCTGATCCGCTCTCTCATAGAACACGTTGTAGCTGATGATTCACGCGTATACAGCCACAATTGGGTCGCTGGAGACACACTGGTGTGGGACAACCGAAGAGCTCTTCACCGGGCCCGGCCTTACGACTACAGCAAACCTCGATATCTCATTGGGACCCGAGTTGCTGGGGATCCTGCCTCTGAGTTGGCTTACTACCCCGAGGACCCTGCAGCTGAAGCTGGCAGATTAGCCCTGACCGAAGAACTCGGGTTTTTGCGTGAGGAAACCAAAGATCGAATGTACGGAGCAACAACAGCCACTTTCTGAGCGCACACCAGCGTTCTCGATTGGGCGACCATCATTGATTTACTCCAGTGACATCACCTGGTAAAGAAACGCGTAAAGGCCTCCCCACGGTGACCGTATGTGGGCTACATAATCAATTCCGAAACGACCGTCAAGATCTATCGGAATGGCGTTGCCAATCTGATGGTCAGCCGGCGTCAAAGCAACAAAGCCCGGTATTTGGTGTTGCCGGACCCACGCTAGTTGTCTTGATTCGTCACGCGAGAATCTGCCACCCCCATCATTCAAATAAATTTCTAAACCAGGGCAAGCTTCTTTTGCGCCGTTCGCACCACCGTGTGTTCGATCCGTAATGTCTATGTCCCCGTCGTTATCGACATCTAGAAGAACTACTTGCCCTTCTCCCCATACGGTGCACTGCGCTTCGACTCTTTCATCTTCGTAGTTCAACGCCCTTGGTTGTTCCCCCATCGCCTGGTCGCTGATATCGGTGAAATTTCCTGAGCCATCGTTGCGGAGGATTTGCATGAATCTTCCGACGTAGTAGAGGCTGCCGGCCCTCGTCGTTCCAATGACAATGTCTGTATCTCCATCTCCATCGATATCTGCGGCAGCTGCATGATTGAATTTGGTGCTTCCAGATCCGAAAGGTCCTGTGGGAAGAGTTCGAACTTCCCATTCAGCGCTTGGTTTTTGCTTGTCGCTGACTGCTATTTGCGGTGGTCGGGGGTCCAAAGAATTTATTTCGTCGCCCCAGAATAAGACCGGGTCGGCTAAACCATCACCGTTGAAATCTTTAAGAAGGGACGACATTACGTAGTGGTCGGTACGACGCATTCCTTCGGGCAAACTTTCGATTGAATTCACAAAACCTGTTCCGCTGTTATTCAAAAACAAAGTCCGAGCGGCAAGGATGTCTGGGTACCCATCGCCGTTTATGTCTCCCGAAGAAGCGTCATGCGCAAAAAATATGGTGTCGCGATAATCGATGGTGTCTGACGCATCAAAGAGTTTGCCCTCCTCGGACAGAAGCAAAACGTGAGGGTCCATTTCATTGATTCTCTCGCCGCTTGGGAGGAGTTTGAGTAAACCTTGTGAGCCGGCGAAGATATCGTCGACTCCGTCTCCGTTGAAGTCGTCAACAATAAGGCGGTAGGCCATGTTGCGTTCCGGTGGCTTTCCTGAGGCGTAGATAGCTGGGTCTGCTATTAGTCGACCAGCTCCATCGTTGAGGTAGACCCTCACTGTGCTCCGCTCTTTGTGGCTCATCGTGTGCGGAAAAATTACCCATCCCACTACCAGGTCTTGGTATCCGTCTCCGTTGAAGTCTCCGACCATCATGTTGTGTGCGTCAGCGGTAAACGACCCACCTAGCTCGTTGCAGTCGTTGATAGTTGGGTAGCAGTAGATTTCGTTGTAGCGCTCGTTTACGAAAACTGTTTCAAAACCAAAGTTGAAGACCGCATAGTCCTCGGTACTCGTGCCTCGTAAGTCCGCCGGGTTGAGGTGTCGGGTGCGCGCTACGTCATGTTCATATAAGGCCACCTCGATTTGAAGACCGATCTTTTTGGATCGCCCGTCAATTGCGGTGACGTTGACCGAGTAGTCGATTGTTTCGTTTTGTTGGACGATGGGACTAACAAGGCTGAGGGATTGTTTTAGTGCTGACAGCACAATAAATCGATCAGAAATGATTCGTATTTCAAGCAACTCTTCAGCGGAATCGACTGAAATTTCGAACTGCGAATAGCTGTTCACAGACGCCGGCGCCGTCACTGTTATTTCGAAGTCGTCGACATTCTCATCTAGCCCAATAGCCTCCGCAGTATCAGAGGCCTGATTCGAGATTCCTGTTGGCTCTGCGTCAACTCCATTTACAGCAGTCGACTGTGTTGAGATGCCATCCAATGCTTCGGTGGCCTGAGAGTCACCCGAAGTGGAACATGCGACAGTCAGAAACGCGCATCCGATCCAAATCGATAGAAATCTCACCCATTTATTATGGGTCAGATCTTGCCCTTCTCCAGGCTTCACTGTCAGCCTCGATGATCAAAAGCCGATCATCTCGCAACTTACTGGTCTCAGTTGGCTCCCATTATGGCTTTAGTTTCTAGGAACTCTTCAAAGCCATGTTGACCCCATTCACGGCCGTTCCCTGACTGTTTGTAACCGCCAAATGGCGCGTTGAAATCGGGGCCTGCTCCGTTTACGTGAACGTTGCCACTACGTATTCTTCTAGCTACCGACATTGCCCTATCTTGACTGCCAGACACATAGCCCGAGAGGCCGTAGGGTGTTTCGTTTGCCATACGCACTGCATCGTCGTCATCTTCGTACCCGATCATTACTAGTACCGGTCCGAAAATCTCTTCTTGGGCGATTCGCATGTCATTTGTAACATTGGTGAAGAGAGTCGGTCGGACGAAGTATCCGCTTTCCAAACCTTCAGGACGTCCAGTTCCGCCAGTGACCAGGGTGGCTCCCTCTTCAATCCCGGCCTCAATCAACGCCTGGATTTTGTTCCATTGCACTTCAGAAACCACTGGTCCAATAATTGTTCCATCACCGACCGGGTCTCCAACTGCAACCGACTCCATTGAGCCTTTAGCTATAGCCGCAGCTTCTTCCATACGGTCAAACGGGACAAACATTCTGGTAGCAGCGTTGCACGACTGACCAGAGTTGGTGCACATTCCAAAAGCATCACGCCCCACAGCTTCAGCCATGTCAGCATCGTCCAAAATAATGTTTGCGGACTTTCCACCGAGCTCCTGAGCCACTCGCTTTACGGTCGGAGCTGCGTTTCTTGCTACTTCAACTCCTGCTCGCGTCGAGCCGGTAAATGACATCATGTCAACTCCAGGATGCGCTGATAGGTGCGCTCCTACTGACGGCCCATCACCGTTAACCAAATTAAAAACTCCTGCTGGAACTCCAGCCTCGTCTAGAAGCTCAGCGAACAGAATGGCGTTCAGTGGAGCAACTTCCGATGGCTTCAGCACCATTGTGCAGCCCGCAGCAAGAGCCGGCGCTACCTTGCAGGCAATCTGATTTAGGGGCCAGTTCCAAGGCGTGATCATTCCCACGACACCAACCGCTTCTTTAGCAATCAGAGATTTACCCATCTGTTCTTCAAACTCATAGGAGCCAAGAATTTGGGCCATGGTCGCGAAGTGAGCTACCCCGGTCGGAGCTTGAGCTGCCTTGGCTAGCCCTTTAGGGGCCCCCATCTCAGCAGAAATCAAGGCGGCGAGATCTTTCGAACGGTCACTCAAAAGAGCCGTGATCCGGTTCAACAGGTTTACGCGATCCTCAACCGACGTCTGTGAGTAACTGTCGAACGCTGCCTGAGCAGCTTCAACGGCAGCATCTACATCGGCTGGGGCGCCCATAGCGATCGACGCTATTGGTGCTTCAGTAGCTGGGTTTATGACCTCAACTGTTGCGTCCGTAGACGGTTCAACCCACTCTCCATTGATATAAAAACGGCCTAAGTTTGAGCTGAGTTCCATGCGTCATCCTTCGATGGTGTTTGGTTTACCTTATAAATTTATATTGGGAAGCTTACTAGCTGAAAGCACAACGACAAAAGTGTCGATCGCGCATCGACGTTCATCCTAAAGACTAATGATCTCGGACCGATTATCATTAAGTCAGCACGAAAAAGGGGATGAAATGAGCGCTACCGTCGACAGCAAAGATCTACTGGAACAATCCGCGACCTTTGGAGCAATGACTGAAGGGACTGCTTTGGATTGGAAGATCATTGCCGCCCACAATCAAGTTCTTGCCAGCAGTGTCTCTAGTCGAGTTCTTGATCATCTCCGACTGTTAGAAGGCGATCACGGCGGATTTTCCGTCGACCGGATGGAACACTCTCTGCAGACCGCTACCCGCGCCTATCGAGCCAACAAGTCTGACGAGTACGTTGTTTGTGCGCTCCTTCATGACATTGGTGACACTCTTGGTTCTTACAACCACCCTGATATAGCTGTAGCGATCCTTAAGCCTTTCGTTAGTGAAAACCACCTGTGGATGGTAGAAAAGCACGGAATTTTTCAGGGCTACAACTTTTTCCACTACCTGGGTCTCGACCGCAACATGCGTGACCAATTTGAAGGCCACGAGGCTTACGACCTAACAGTCGAATTTTGTCAGGAGTTCGATCAAACAGCGTTTGATCCAAGTTATGACTCAATGAGACTCGAGGAGTTCGTACCCGCAGTCGAGGCTTTGTTCGCTCAGCCTAAGAATTCGATCTACCTTGACGACGGTGGCCAGATGTGCGGAACCGACTCATAGCCACCAACTGTTTGTTTTCCCGAGCAACAGACTGCAGCCAATGACGTCTATGGTGTCTCGCCATGACAATCATTCACTCATCCCCTTCTGCTGCCGCCGCACTCGAAGAATTCAACATTAAAAACTCGACTGCAATCCAAGTCGGTGAGTTGTATTTCTTCAGCGGCATGACGGCAATCAATCTTGAAACATTTGAAGTGACAGGTGGTGAGCTAGCCACACAAGCCCGAGTCGCTCTAGAAAACTTCGGTTCAATGCTCGAAGATATGGGTCTTTCGCTTGACCACGTCATCAAGGTCAATGCTCAACTCACCGACGTAACGCAGTTCGCTATTTGGAACGAAGTCTTTCTAGACGTGTTCGAGGCCCCGTATCCCTGCAGAACAACTGTTGGCGCCCCACTAGTAGTTGGAGATATTGAAGTCGAAATTATTGCGGCAACAACACCCAGGAGATAGCTAACGTCAACAGCCACTCATGAGCCTCTATCGGTGCACCGGACAGCACCAAAAATTGACGCTGTCAGCTAAAGGTGATGAGCTTCGAGGCCAAACAGCAAATCATTCCTTAAGGAAGTAAAAAATGTCTCAAACTATCCATGTCGTGTTCCCTTGCCAAGAAGGCAAAGGACCTGAGTTAATCGAAATTCTTCGCGGAGCTCTAGCAGACACTCGTGCATTTGAAGGCTGCGAGTCAGTCGAGGTTTACAGCGACGACAACAACCCGGACACCGTCGTTCTCTGGGAGAAGTTTGCACTCAAAGAAAACCATCAAACATATCTGCAGTGGCGAATGGACACTGGACTTCCTGAACTGCTCGCACCGGTATTGGCCGGAAACCTGCAGGTCACCTATCTAGATAGCCACGACGCTTAATAAAATTCTCTCTCTGGCTAGCAACACCGAGCGCAGAGATGTTCAGCTAATTGATAGCCACAAGAGACAGACATATGCCTCTCGATGAGTCCTCCACCTCAGGAGGACTCATCGCATTTTTGTAGGTCAGCTAATTAATGTAATTAGCTTTTGCGCCTGATCAAGCAACAGGCTTACCGGCATGGTTATGATCCAACTATGACTGATTTCGGCATAAACATGTTCCCCACCGACAAAGCAATTAATCCAATGATCTTGGCCAAAGAAGCCGAAGATCGAGGTTTCGAATCAATCTGGTTTCCCGAACACAGCCATATCCCAACAAGCCGAGAAACACCATGGGGCCTAAACCCAAAAGCGCCGCCACTACCAGAGGAGTACTGGCGAACACATGACCAGTTCATCGCTTTGGGAATGGCCGGGGCAGTTACAAGCAAAATTAAACTCGGCACTGGTATCACTCTCGTCCCACAAAGAGATCCGATTTGGCTGGCAAAGAGCGTCGCAACAGTTGACGCGTTGACTGATGGCCGTTTCCTTTTCGGTATTGGCTACGGGTGGAACAAAGAAGAACTTCACCATCACGGAGTCAAATTCGGTGATCGCCGGGCAGTAATGCGCGAACGAATTTTGGCAATGAAAGAAATCTGGGCTAACGACGAAGCCGAATTTCACGGCGAGCACGTCGAGTTCAGCTCCAGTTGGCAATGGCCCAAGCCAACCCAAAAACCACACCCTCCAATTATTTTAGGCGGAGCGGCTGGACCCAAAACGATGAAAGACATCATCGAATACTGCGATGGCTTTATGCCAATCAGCGGGCGCTACGACTTTGCGGAGCAAATCAACACCCTAAAACAGATGGCAGAGGACGCCGGTCGCGATCCTGAATCTTTTGATTTTGGACAGTTTGGAACTCCACCAAAGGCGGAAGTTGTCGACACTCTGATTGAGGCCGGATGCAATCGGGTCGTCTTTACGCTGCCCCCTGCTGATGCTGACACAGTGATTCCCAAACTCGACCAAATTTCAGAATTTAAAGATCAATACAAATAAATAGGGACGGGTTACTACCCGACCGCCACAAATTCTGGCTTCACGGGCCCGCACCGTTGCTATTGAGTTGGCTTCGCCTAGCGGCACCCAGATAGAAAGGTAAACAACTGCATGGACATCCCCTGCAAAGAGCGCTTCTACGATGATTTCTCCGTCGGAGAAAAATTCTCGCTCGGCACGGTCGTGATGAAAGAAGAGGAGATGATCAACTTCGCTACTCAATTTGATCCTCAGCGCTTTCACCTCGATCCCGAAGCAGCTGCTCAAACTATTTACGGCGGTCTCATCGCATCAGGTTGGCACACAGGTTCTCTCATGATGAAGTTGTTGGCAGAGGGATTCTTGGGAGAGCACAGCGTCGGGGCAGCAGGCCTGAGTGAACTCTCTTGGCCTGCACCGGTTCGGGTTGGCGACGTTTTGACATTAACCGTAGAGATTATGAAGAAGCGGGAAAGTAAGTCACGTCAGCATTTGGGACTCATCGAAATCAAGAACCAGCTCGTCAACCAAAATGGTGAGGTAGCCCTGCAGGCAGTTCCGACCATGCTGATCGCAATGAAAGATGATTCTGAGGGAAACTAACCAAGTCCAGCCACACTCGTTGCTTCCTCGCCACGCATTGTGCTACTTCGGAACCCAATGAAAACTAGACATAACCTGTATTTATCTAACCCGCAAAGAAGGAAATACCGTGGATAACGACGGCCCCTACTACGACGACTTTGAACATGGCATGACAATCCCTCCGCTACCGGCGGTCACCGTCACAGAAGCCGACAACGTCGCCTACAGAATGATCACCGGTGACCAACACTTTGCGTCAGCCGATCAAGACTCATACCAACAAATAAGCGGCTCCAGCAAAGCACTTGTCAATCCCGGATTAGTAATGCAGTTCGCTATTGGGCAGACAACCAACGCAACACGCAAAGCAATAGCAAATCTCTACTACCGGTCAGTTCGAATACTGAGATCCGTGGAAATTGGCGAAACACTTAAAACCACCACCACAGTCCTTGGATTGTCTGATGCCAAACCAAAAGACGGTCAACACCGCGGCAAAGTTTGGTTAGGAATCGAAACCTCAACAGATCGCGGCCCAGTAGTGCAATATGAAAGATGTGCCCTGGTAGCAAGCAAGTCAGGCTCTCCCGGTCATTCATCTGAAATCCCCGGCCCATCAGACCCAGCGCCTCTTGAAGATCTAACAAAACTCGTCCCCGAATGGGATTTGAGTGGCTTATCGCCCACGGGATGGGATCTAGGAGAGTCAAGAACAGACGCTATGAGCGACCATGTTGATCTAGCTCCCTCTCTAGCTCGAATGACCTTCAACCAAGCATTCGTCCATAGAGACGCATCAGCAAGTATTTACGGAAAGCGACTCGTCTATGGCGGTCACGTTCAAGGCTTAGCCCAGGCATCTTTGAGTCGTCTACTGCCCGGTCTTGCCACCATCGTTGCATGGGACGGCTGCGACCATATCGGGCCCGCTTTCGAAGGTGACCTGCTGAAATTCAGGCACGAACTAAAAGAAATCCTTCCCGTTAACGGCGGCCGGCTTATGCGGTTCGAAATACGTGGCGCCACAACGACCGAGCAAGAGTCCTCAGATAGTGACATTCTGGTGTGGACACCGATTGTTTTCGCTCCATAGACAAATCACGAAATTAGTATTTCGAGATTAGGACTTAGGTCACTGATTTGTAGGTGAGGGCGACGAGACGACGATTAGAGGTCGACTATGACACCAGTACTGCAAGGCCTAAGAATCATCGAGGGATCAGCCTTCGTGGCTGCTCCCCTAGGAGGCATGACTCTCGCTCAATTGGGAGCGGACGTCATTCGTTTCGATGCCATCGGAGGTGGACTCGACTATCAAAGGTGGCCGGTCACAGAAGAAGGCGTAAGCCTCTTCTGGGCAGGCCTCAACAAAGGTAAGCGGTCAATCCAAGTCGATCTAAGAAGCGAAGCAGGCAGAGAGCTCGTTACGCAGCTAATAACTGAACCAGGAGAAGAAAATGGGATATTTCTATCCAACTTCCCGGAGTCCAGTTGGCTTTCCTATGAACGATTGCGCGCCGAGCGCGAAGACCTGATCTACATGAACATCATCGGAAACCCCGATGAATCAACTGCTGTCGATTACACCGTAAATCCGTCATCAGGATTCGCCATGGCAACAGGGCCCACTGGCTCAACCATGCCCACCAACCATGTGTTGCCAGCCTGGGATACAGCTACTGGTTTAACTGCCGCTGTTGGACTGCTAGCAGCAGAGCGATATAGACAGAGAACCGGAATCGGTCAGCTATCAAAAATCTCTCTAACAGATGTCGCCTTCGCTATGGTCGCCAACCTCGGTTATATGGCGCAAGCACAACTGACCAAACAAGACCGAGTGCCAGTCGGCAATGACCTATACGGGGCATTCGGCAGAGATTTTGCTACCAAAGATGACAGACGCATAATGGTCGTCGCAATCAGCAAACGTCAGTGGCAGAGTCTCGCTGAAGCAACAAGCATCGTTGAACACTTACCAGCTATCGAAGATGCACTCGGAGTTGACCTCAGCAGAGAAGGCGACCGGTGGGATGCCCGAGACGCAATAGCATCGTTTATGGCACCGTTTATAGAGTCACACGACCTAGACGAAATAGCAGAAATCTTTGATGCTAAAGGCGTCTGCTGGGGTCCTTATCAAACCTTCGTCCAACTGGTCAACGAGGACCGCAGAGCTACCGCTGAAAATCCTATGTTTCGGCGCATCGATCAGCCGGGAGTTGGACGGGTACTCGCTCCGGGTTCTCCTCTATCATTCTCTGAAATCGACCGCGGAGAACCAACCGTTTCGCCTCGACTCGGGGAGCACACGGACGAAATCCTGCTCGAAATCCTGGGAATGACAACCACTGAAATTGGGAAGCTCCATGACGACGGCGTAGTAGCTGACGCCAACAGCTAGGAAATCGGGATCCCTCCCCTAGCCCCACCCGGTTAAGCAACAACGATCACCTTGCACTGCAAATAAAGTCCTTCTGCTAAGACCGGTCTCAAGCAGTTTTATGTTGCACCGAGTCGTCAGCGCCGTCAGCTTCCGCAGCAGTCACTACATGCTCCACCACTATCGATTCATACGAACCACTAGCCAATATTTGGGCCTTGCTTTGAATGTTTGGGTCAACCCCATCAACGATAATCATCCAATCCCAGTCACTATTGGTCGAGTTAAAATACATAGCTTCAATCGTTCCACCCCACGCCGCGACCGTTGCACGCACTGCCTCTTCTCGGGCCGCGAAACTAGTGTCCAAAACACCCTGCCACCCCTGAGATGTGTACTTACCTTTTTGAATTACGCGTGCCATGACGCCCACCTTCCATTTCGTTCATCCAAAACCTAATACAACATGACCCAACTCAAACTCGCAACGCGCTCACTAGAGAAGAGGCCACTATCTGCTCTCAGTCAGAGAGTGATAGCCCACGCTTAGGAAATAATTAAGTCTCGTAAGCAGTTCGGACCGAAATCCACAAACTGTTTCTTTTTAAACCGCGTCAATATCTCAATGCGGCGAGTAAACACCCATGTCCTGGCCTTTTTCAGTGGCCCAAAAGACTTCAGCAATTTCGTCTATATAAGCAAGCAGCTGATCAGCTACTGCAGGGTCAGTCGACTTCTTAACTTCTCCAGCCTGATGAATTGCTCTCCAAAATTGTGCATGAAGGTCTGGGAATTCTTCAAAGTGCGCTGGCGTAAAGAAGTCAGCCCATAGGACCATCAAATGGTGTTTGGTTTCTTCTGCTCGCTCCTCTTTTACGAGAACACATCGTTGACGAAAATGTTCGTCCGAGGATTCGTGGTATTTCACCATCGTCTTTTTGCAGCTCAATGCTTCGATCTTCGCTTGTGCCGGGTCATAGACGCCGCAGTACAGGTCGCAGTGGGCATGAGCGCGTTCAGCGTTAACAAAAAATTTGGACAGCATGTTAAGTAGCCTCATTTCTAGGTAAGTTTCCCGCCGAGTTACTCAAAGCATGAGCTTCTAAGGGGGCCAATATTTTTCCTCGAAGACGTCCGACGTCTATCGTCAAACGGTTCCTTGTAACGGGGGCCTCAATGGAACCCCTTTTTCTCGATGGCGACGGGGTGGTCGCCATAAGATCTAATCGCGCGACAGTCGGCCAATTACGAGTCGCACAACACCCTTTCGAAACCTCACGGTGGCTTCTCAAGCGCGTGGCCGCTGTACATTCTGACCACACAATGCGGCTACTTTCAGACAGCACAGACCACTCTGCTGTCGATTCACGGCAATTTGGCGATGTCGATATCCGCGGCTCGTACCGTGTTATTTTGCATTTCAGGACAGCGGTCCCTGGGCACGGCATCAAAATCAAGCTTCTGCTTCGGCCATATTTACCGAATTGCGAATGAGGTGGTCGAATGCGCTCAAACCTGCAGTTGAACCCGCACCCATTGCCACGGCTATTTGTTTATACGGCTCAGTAGTGCAGTCTCCAGCAGCAACGATCCCAGAAACAGATGTCCTGCAACGTTCGTCAACAATGACTTCATTGCGGTCCGATAATTCCAACGTGCCTGAGAGCCATTCAGTATTCGGAATTAAACCAATCTGAATAAATATCCCATCAAGCTCGACCGTGTTGCTTTCACCAGTACCTCGGTTTTCATAGGTCAGGCCGGTTACGCCCTCACCGTTGCCTTCAATAGATTTAGTCTCAGCGCTCAAAATAACCTGCACATTTTCGAGTCGTGTGAGCGCCCTTTGGAGAACCTCGTCCGCCAACAACTCAGGCATGAACTCCATCAACGTCACATGGCTCGCCAAGCCAGCTAGATCGATCGCTGCTTCTACTCCACTGTTACCCCCGCCTATAACAGCAACACGTTTACCCTTGAACAACGGGCCATCGCAATGGGGACAAAAAGCGACGCCCTTATTCAAATACTTTTCTTCGCCCGGCACTTCGAGACGACGCCAACGAGCCCCAGTCGCCAACACGATAGATCGAGCTCTGAGTTCGGCACCCGATGCAAGTTTGAGTATGTGTAACCCTGAAGCGTTAGCCGGAACGAGTTTTTCAACATTCTGAGAAGAAATAATGTCAAGTTCTAAATTGCGGAGTTGTTGCTCTAAGTCCCTGGCTAAAACAGGCCCTTCGGTCCGGATAACTGAAGGAAGATTTTCAATACCAAGGGTGTCGAGGAGTTGGCCACCAAAGCTGTCACTCACCACCGCGGTGCGCAAACCTTTTCGCGCCGCGTACATAGCCGATGCACATCCGGCAGGACCCGCACCAACAACTATCACGTCATAGGGATCGCGATCAGAAATCCGCTTGGCAGTTGCTGCAACCGAATCGACGTTTAACTTGCCCAAAATTTCCCCAATAGACATCAAGCCGTATTCAAAGAGCTCACCATTATGGAAGATCGCAGGAACTGAACCGATCTGACGCCTCTCCACCTCTTCAGGGAAGAGACCACCGTCGATAGTGGTGTGACGAATGCCCGGGTTAAGGATCGACATGATGTTCAGTGCTTGCACTACATCGGGACATTTTTGACAGGACAGCGAAACAACCGTTTCGAAGTGATGATCGCCGCCGACGTTGGAGATTTCCTCCGCAATGTCGGGGTCGACTACCGGTGGGTGTCCGCCTACTTGGAGGAGGGCAAGAACAAATGAGCTGAATTCGTGTCCCATCGGTATCGCAGCGAAATCCACCGACACGTCAGAATCTTGACGTTGTATCGAAAAACGCGGACGAAAACCCGAGGAGTTGACCTCTTTCAAAGAAAGTCTGGGCGAAAGCCCGATGACTTCGTTCAAGAACTCTGCCATATCACTAGACGGATCGCTTTCATCTCCATCGAACAAGAAAACGACATCATGAACGACTTTCTCGAGATGGCTCTCTAAAGCGGCTAGAAGCTCAGGTTCCAACACGGGATCGTATTTATATCTTTCCGCTCAGATCAAACGACGGAGCTAGCGTAGCTTCGCCCTCTTCCCAGTTGGCTGGGCAGACCTCGTTAGGATGCGCTCTCACGTATTGAGCAGCTTTAACTTTCCGAAGCAATTCGTTTGCATTACGACCAATTCCATCAGCTGACAATTCGATCACTTGGATCACACCATCTGGGTCGATGACGTAAGTCGCACGGTCAGCTTGGCCGTCCGATTCGATCATTACGTCGAAAGAACGCGTAATCGAGCCAGTAGGGTCGCCCAACATCGGGAATTGCACCTTGCTTACCTTGTCAGAGGATCCATGCCAGGCTTTATGGGTGTGGTGAGTATCAGTTGACACCGCATAGATTTCAACATCCATGGCTTGAAACTGTTCATATTTGTCAGCCAAGTCTTCTAATTCGGTTGGGCAGACAAAGGTGAAGTCCGCAGGATAGAAGAATACGACTGACCAGTTTCCATCCAACGCTTCGCTAGAGATATCCACGAAATCTCCACCGTGGAAAGCGGTTGTTGAAAAGGATTCAATCTTGGTTCCGATGAGTGACATGGCGCCTTTCTTTTCTTAGAATTTTCTCTACGTTCCGGGGGTATTTACAAGAGATTTTGCACCCAACAACACGCTCACAGGTGCTTGTTAACTTTAACTAATAGACTTTATAAGGTAGCCCTGCGATTATGGAAGGATTATGTCTTTAGGTCACCATTCCATAAACGAATTACCGAACTTTTAAACAAACCTCAATGGCGAGGCAAAAACTGACACCCAGTGCCAACATCATTCCCGCCTAGTCACGGATTTACGATCGTGAATCGAGATTAAATTTGTTCAAATTTCTTTCTTTCTTCCTCAGAGACATCACTGTTAGGTGAAGCCTCATTGCTTTTTCGCTTAGCAACACGCATGGATGACCACCCAGCTATAACGGCCGTCAACACTCAAAGCATGTAACTAACCTCCACTTCGAACTCTATGGCCGGTGTCGTCTCCAGACTCATAAATTTTTAAGGTTCAGTGCGTCTAACTCTTTCTAGAAACAATGCGGGATCGCCCACAGAACGTTCGCTAACGAGAACAAAGTTAGGCACGGCATCGAATCGACTCAATCGTGCCATCCAAACCAACGAGGGGACACAAGGACGACAACTGCAAATCAAAGCAGCGGCTCCAGGAGGGGCAGCTCAGCCCAGGTAGCTACACCCTCGAAACCGCCTGTGACCGGGCCGCCAAGACCAGCACTTATATATGGCTCGGGGCTGGCGGACCAGTCATATTCTTCGATTTGAGACACACTCCTACGGCCGTTAAGCATACGAAAAAGCTCATATTCTGAAAGTCGAAGGCAAACCTGTGGATCATCTCCGACGCGCAATACGGGTCCAGTTCCAAGTTCGATAACTAAGTCTGGTGCGCCCTTACTCAGTAAATGTTGACGCCAAACTGCAAAACTTCCTTTGGTAGCTACTGTCAACGCCTCCTGAGGCAATACTGACCCCGGCGCCAAAATTGCTCTTAGATCAGCTTCGTGAACAGCCGCATCACCGAATGCGAACCGAGCAGGGTCACCCATACCTGGTTTGTCACCGAGGTCC
>CEOF01048646.1_pt1 | contig 15960 bp, 13 predicted proteins | sample 361311 | NCBI WGS metagenome assembly CEOF01 (sample SAMEA2619667, study PRJEB7988) | marine metagenome | biome: marine biome (ENVO:00000447); feature: surface water layer (ENVO:00002042); material: "saline water (ENVO:00002010), including plankton (ENVO:xxxxxxxx)" | depth 5 m
GCAGCACCTGCAGCACCAATGCCAGCAGCACCTGTAGCACCGGCCGCTCCGGCCCAGCCGAAGCACCAGAGTACACCAGAGGTCCGAGAACGACTTGCAGCAGTAGGAGCAATCGCCCAGGCGATTAGCGCTGAAGTTCAAAAAGTAATTATCGGTAAAGTCCACGTTATTGAAAACGTGTTGATCAATATCCTCTCCAATGGTAATCTTCTCTTCGAAGATTATCCAGGTTTGGCTAAAACTCTGATGACCAACACATTTGCCGATGCACTCGGTTGTGATTTCAAGCGTGTACAATTTACGCCGGATTTACTACCTGCTGATATTACCGGTACCAACATCTATGATGCTAAGAAAGGAGAATTTACCTTCAAACCAGGACCACTGTTCTGTAACCTACTACTAGCTGACGAGATTAACCGTGCTCCGCCAAAGACACAAGCAGCTTTGCTTGAGGCTATGCAAGAGAAGCAAGTAACTATCGGTACTGTTACTCACAAACTACCTGCACCGTTTATTGTTATGGCAACTCAAAACCCTGTCGAGCAAGAAGGTACTTATCCACTTCCTGAAGCGCAACTTGACCGTTTTATGTTCAAGATGTCTGTAGGTTATCCTGACAGAGCAGATGAAGATGAAATTCTAGCTCGTCGTATTTCTAGAGGAAAGGATGCAGTTGATGTTGATGTAATTACAGACCCACAAAGAGTTATTGCTATGCAACAAGCTTGTGAAGATGTTTATGTTGACCCTGCTCTAAGAATGTATATGGTTGAAATCGTTGCAAGAACTAGAGAAGATCCACGTGTTCTAGTCGGTTCTTCTCCTCGTGGTTCTCAAGCACTTCTAAAGACCTCAAGAGCAGCAGCTGCTCTCAGAGGACGTGACTTTGTTACACCTGATGATGTTAAAGCGATTTCTGAACTTGCACTGGCTCACAGAATTATTCTAAAGCCTGAACACCAAATTAAAGGATTAGAATCTGGAGAAGTTATCCAAACAATTCTTCGCGAAGTACCTGTTCCTACAGTTTGATTAAAATTAAGTGGTGAATCCTATGTGGAGTCGTAAATCAGCTATGTTAGGTAGTTTGGCCGTAGCAATGTATTTGCTTGGTCTTACTCTACGTAATGAACAATTGGTAACAATTGCAGTAGTTGTTTTCGTATTTTTGACATGGGCTGCACTTTTTGGCGGTCATGCGGATGTAGCGTCTTCAGGACGCCGAGCAGAAGAATGGAGCGGAGAAGAAGGTTTAGCATTGAGTAGTGTTTCTGCTATGAGGAAATTATCTAGTGCTAGATTGTTTGAGGATGGAGAACTTAATGTCACTTTGAGAATGCAGAATCAATCGCCTTTGGCTAAGATTCTAGAAGTGAAAGATAGAGTTCCAGAAGTTATGAGAATTAAGGAAGGATCTAATTATATTTTGATGGAATTAGGACCTAGAAGAGAGACTTTTATTGAATACACTTTAGAATGTCCACTCAGAGGATTTTACAGTATTGGTCCTGTTGCCGTTAGAATACAGGACCCATTCGGTTTATTTCACAAGGAAAAAGAAATGCATGTCTACGATGATTTCCTTGTATTCCCTAAGATGGAAGATTTGAAAGATACCTTTGTAAAATCTAGAGTTCCAAAAATCTTTACCGGTGCAGTCAATATTAGACAACCGGGTCCAGGTTCTGAATTTTACTCGTTAAGAGAATATTTCGATGGAGATTCATTCAGAGCAATTAACTGGGCAGCATATGCACGTTCTGGAAAGTTGATGGTTAATGAAAGAGAGAGAGATGCGGTTTCTGATGTTATAATAATCGTTGATTCTAGAGCAGTTGCTGAAACAGGCCCAGTTTCTAGAAATGCTTTGGTATACTCTACAAGGGCAGCAGCATCTCTAGCAAAGTTTTTCCTAGGTCGAAGAGACTCTGTAGGTGTAATTGTTTATGGTGATGAAGTTGTTAGCGTTGACAGAGATACTGGAAAGAAGCAATTGTATGTTATTTTAACGAAACTTGCTGGTGCAGTCGCAAGAGGAAATATTCCATTACAAGTTGTAGTGAATCGAATTTTACCTCATATCAACAAGGGAAGCCCGATAATTTTCCTATCCAATTTAGAAGATGATCCGACTATAGTTAATGCTTTGAGAGATTTTAGAGCTCGAGATTTCGATGTAACTGTACTTTCCCCTTCATCTCTAGAATTTGAATTTGATGCTAAGCGAATCGACCGTACAGGATATGAAGTAATGAAAACAGAAAGAGATGTTTTGATTGGCGAACTACGCGGTCTTGGTGTCAATATTATGGATTGGGAACCTGATATGTTATTATCTACAGCACTTGCCGGAGCAAGAGGATTTTGAGGTGATTATTTATGACAATGAATAGACCAACAGGAGATACAAAACACCTTTATGACGGGAAAACAGTGCGTTCTTCTGCACCATCAAGGAAAAAACTGGCAGGTCAAGCCGGTGGTGGATCAGAAATACCAAAGGATGCGATTCCTAAAGTAGAGATGCCTAGTTTCGTCGAGAGTCTACTAGGTGGGCCAATTGTTACAAAAATGAAATTTCTTGCCCCAGATAAAATGGTTCAAAATTTACAATTAGCAGTTTATGGTGTTCTAGTCGCTCTTTCATTGATGACATACATGGTTTCACCTCCTGAAGGAACAATTTGGTTTATGATTACTGGAAATCTTGCAATCGCTCTAATTATGCAATTAGTAATTATTGCTCTTGCTGCTGGAACCGGCTTTTGGGGTACTTTCCAAAGAGATGGAAGGTATACTTTAATCAGTAACTTATTATTCATTTTAGCGATTTTAAGATTCGCTGCTTCAAAGGTATCTCTTGCTAGTGATCCATTTGGTCTTCAAGACAGCGAAACATTGCTAAATATTCTAGTAGTTGTTTATGCTGTTCTTTTAGTTATGTACTTTGAACTTACTAATGGCGTTATTCGTTATTCTATGTTGGATACTAGCATTAGGACAAATGAAGTATATGTTATGAATCCAAAGAAGATTGTTGGAAAGTATCACCGTTCTTTACTAATCAACCCTATAGTTGCTGGATTTTTAGCCATTGTAGTTTTATCGGCTAATACGATTCTCCCCTTCATCGTAGGGATTTTCTCTTCTGATACAGCATTAAGGATGGAAGAATCAGTTGAGTTGATTTCAGTATACGGTGTTGCATTAGGTACATTTTTCGTATTTTGTGTAGTTGGTGGTCTTTTCGCACTTAACCTACCTAATCACTTACAAAGATTTAGAGAAAAGAGAGCAGATTAATTGAATTTAATTTGCTTTGATTTAACTAATTTAGATAATTTCTCTAATACTGATTTTATGTTATCATTTTCACAGAGTAGTTGTATTGAATGTGGTGTTTTAGATAGAACTGTAAGATCCTCACTTAACTTCATTTTTGCCAATAGATTAGACTCTAAATTTTCAAGTTCTAGATAACCTATCAAAGAAATTAGAGCAGGATAATCCTTTAACTTCATTTTTTCGAATATTGAATAAATAATATCTTTAGCATCATTAAATTTATTTTGAGAAATTACAAGTTCTACTTTACTTGGAAGATAATTTAGAGACCAGCAAGTAATATCTTTATCATTTAGCTGAATTAGTAATTCTCCTACGGACTTACTGGAATCTAATCCCTTGGTATCTATTTCTATCTTTGAGACACTTCTCAAGCAGCCTATTGCTTTAGTATAATTTTGATTTATTATATCAGGGCCAATGGTAGTTGGTGCTAAGCCGGATTGATTTGAATATAAATGCCTTATTTCAATAGGAATTCCTGTATCTTGGATAGGTTCCATAGTTGATGAATGAATAATCGGAGCATCCATTCTAGTCAGCTCCCTAGCCTCTCCGTAACCAAGATAAGAAATTGGTTCAGTTTTTATTCCCCATCTTGGATTAACAGCAAGTACTCCTTCGGTATCTTTCCATAAGATTACTTTTTGAGCATCTAAAATACGCGCTATTGCAGTAGCTGAATGGTCACTGCCTCCTCGGCCAAGCAATGCTATATTCCCATCTTTTCCTTCTCCAAACCAACCAGTAATCACTGGGATATCAGTTAAAGATTGATAGTCAAGATTTTGTTTAGAATATTCAATATCAACAGAAAGGGCATTACCAATTCCGTCTAGGTGTAATCCAATATCTTCAGAACCGACAGGGTGAGCATCTATTCCTATATTTCTTAGATGACAAGAAACAACCAATGCAGAAAGCCTTTCTCCGGCAGCTAAAAGAGTATTTACATGGTTTATATCTTCGGTTTTCTTTGAAATTTCACTAAGAGATTTTTCAATTCCTGATAATACAGATTCAAACATTAGACCAAATTCAGAAGTTTCTATGTTGTAAGCAAAACGGATATGTTGTCTTCGTAAATCATCAACTAATCTAGTTGCATATTTCGGCTCATTTGCAGCTCTCATCAATCTGTCAGTTGTCCCCCATAATGCGGATACAACAATAACAGGCCTTCCCGGAAAGTTTTGTACAATCTTGGCAATCTGATCTATATCAGCATTATCTCTCAAACAAGAGCCACCGAATTTGTGTACAGTGATAGAATTATTTTTCAATAAAACCACCTCTAAGAGCTAAATCGCAAATTGTTAATTTAGCCATAGCTTCAACAACGGCTACTGCTCGAGGTGCTAAAACTGGGTCATGACGACCTTTGACTGCTAAAATCTCTTTTTTGTTAGTATTTAGATTCAAGGTCAACTGTCCTTTAGCAATACTAGATGGTGGCTTGAATACTACTTGACAAATTAAATCCGAACCAGTAGAAAGTCCAGCCAATGCGCCATCTGGTTTTTCACCTTCTAGTATCGGTTTTTCACTTGTACCTCCCCACGAATTATTATGCTCACTACCTCTCATAGAAACCACATCAAAACCGTGTCCAAAAGAAACACCTCTAGCAGCAGGAATAGACATCATGGCTCTAGATAATGCAGGTTCTAGGCCATCAAACCATGGTTCGCCAATTCCTAAAGGCATACCAGATATACAAAGTTCTACCTTACTACCAATTGAATCCAAATCCTTTCTATGAGCGTTAATCAAATCAATCATATCTTCAACAACTCCAGGATCTCTGCATCTAATCTCGCGGCAGTGGTCGTTATACCATTTATCTGGGCAGTGATTGATAGGTTTTGCTTGAATAGTTCCTATTGCATTAACATGGGCATTAAATTCGATTCCTAACTTTGAAAGAATAGGGTCAATAATAGCAGCAGCAGCAACTATTGGAGCTGTAAGTCTAGCGCTTGAAGTGCCTCCTCCTCTCAAATCTGCTTCACCCTTAGTTCTCTTCATCATGACCATATCTTGATGACCCGGACGTGGGTGGTCAGGAAGAAATGAATAATCGGATGTCCTAACATCACTATTCTTAATATAAATCTCGATAACTTCTCCAGTTGTGATTTCATCAGATATGCCGGATAAAATCTCTACGTTATCAGGCTCTTTCCGTTTACTAGCATATCTGCCCCCCGGCTTTCTTTCATCCATAGCATTTTGAATAAAATCTCTATTTATCTTGATTCCTTTAGGAACTCCTTCCAAGTATGCTCCAACCATTGGTCCATGGCTAGTCCCGAACAGAGTAAATTGTAGGCTTTCACCCAATCTCATCTGCATGTGTATCATACACCCCAGCCGCTATTCATTGATGAAGTTGTGCAAATTACTCTGAATCTATCTCTTCGCCTTCAGAATTAAGGAATTTAGTTTCGGTAATGGTACAATTGTATTTACCTTCAGTGAAAAGAAATTTGATTCGATTAGTTGTTTGAGGCGTAATTGATGGGATAATAACTACTACAGCCGGCCCTGAACCTGATATGCCAGCGGCTCTTGCTCCATTGACAAAAGCATCATTAGCCATTCTTCGACCTTCGCCATCATTTAACACTCCACTTACAGCACGCCCATTCCAAGTTATACTGTTTAGCAAATCACCTTCTTGTATTGCGCTGAGTGCTTGCTGAAAATCATTAAAAAAAGGTTGGAAGTCTTCTAAAGTGAGTGATTTTTTTTCTTCGTCTCTAGATAAAATCAAAACGGTCCAATCATCACTCTCAGGACCTCTACCTTGCATTATGACTCCGTCTTCAATGGAATCTGAATTAATATCAATCAGTTTCCAACCTTTAGTAGAGCATGACCATGAATCATCGATTGAACCGGTCAAGGATACACCTGCTTGAAATTGTGCTTGTGCAGATAATTCAACTAGTCTATGCGCTTCTAAATCAATTTTTGTAGCATCACAAAGACTTCTAAATGCTGCAATAGACACAGCTGCACTAGATTTCAAGCCCTGCTTTGGAGGGATTTTAGAAGCAATCGCCCAATGTAAATCCTCGGGCTCCAGATTATTTGGTAAATCATAACCACTCTCAATCCAAACACTTACTACTGCTTCGAGTAGTCCATCTGGATCTTTTAGTTCTCTTTTACTTGGTTTATCAAGTAATCTTACAGCAACAGGCAGGTCTAATGCAATACTAGAACCATATCCAGTACCCGCTGCATGAAGTAGGCTACATGCACCATGAGCTTCTCCATTGCCCAATATTGCCATTTTTTCACCTTTCTATGACTTGACTGTTAATTTTCTGTCCAATGTGTCTCGAACCCAAATCATTCCACCCAAGAATTGTATCTCCTTGTTTTAGTGAAGTAATTGAAATCAAGCCTCCATCGGATTTTATCAAACGTACGGTCTCCGCCTGTTGCAGAAACATGGAAGACGGTTTATCAAAAATATTATTCCAATAAATGTGTAAAAAAGGTCTTTTTTCAATTTTCAGACGACCAATTTGTGCGCTTCTAGTATTACCAAATTTATCACAAACAAGTACTGAATCGTTCGATTTCAATTCAGAAAGATACTTCGTTTTTCCATTTGCCATCAAAACATATGAATGAGGTGGCCCTGCATTTACTCTAAATGGCCTTGGTGGTACATAATCAGATTCTAATGTTTCACCATGAACAATAACTAGGCTAGAAGCTGAAGAACCGATAAGTAAACCCTCTCCGTGATCTAGTAGAGTTGTTAAATCAATACAGTATCTTTCACCAACTCCACCATCTTCAATAGATATGATTCTATGAGAAACAATATCTAAACTGTCACTTTTAGGAATATCAGATTGTTCACTATAATCCTCTTTTTCAGTTCTTTGATATTTTGTAATCAGTGCTGCTTCGATAATTGATTTTTCATTTCCAACAATTATCGCATCTACTCCAGTCTCTAATGCAAAACCAGCACCTTGTGCCTCATTTTCACTCCTTATTTTAGCAGCAATTTTAGTCGGTGTGTTTTGACTGGCAGCAATTAAATTTTCAATAGGAATCATAGACCAGTTTTCAAATTCAAGTACTATCCAGTTAACTAGTCCTACCATCTTTCTAGCATCATCTTGGCTACTATCATCTGTAATTTTGATAATTGAACCCATGACTTCTTGATTTAGTTGGATAGAATTATTTTTACAAATTAGAGTCTCTTTTCCGATTATTTGTTCATGAGATAAATATTTATCAAAATCATAATCGTTAATGAATTTATTTGATTCACGACAATCGAGCCATAATTCCATGAAAACACCTCACAATGAACATTCTTTCATAGCATTCTCAACAGAATAATCATGATGTACTAATAGAACTAATGCCCTCGCTATTGATTCTACCTTAGGGTGACCAAACACTTGTCTGCCCATGCAAATACCTGATGCTCCAGAATCCAATGCATCTCGAACCATAGTCAAAATTTCTTTACTATCTCCGGTTGAAGGCCCTCCTGCAACCAAAAGTGGAATAGGCACTGATTTTGTAACTTCAGAAAAACTTTCTTTGCTTCCAGTCCAAACTGTTTTCGCAGCATCACAGCCTAGTTCAAATGCCAATCTAGCAGCATGAGCATAACCTTTGGTTGGGTCACCATTCAAAATCTGTAAGTTTGGTCCTCGCGCATAAATCATTCCGAACATAGGAATACCTTCATGGAATGCTTGTCTACTAATTTCGCCCATTCTTTCGATCATTTCAGGTTCTTTTTCACTACCAATATTTACTTGACAAGAAACTCCAATAGCACCCCTAGGTTTTACTTCATCAACCGAACCAACTAGCACTTTATTTGATGAATTTGTTCCTCCATGTCTTGTAGAAGCTGACAAGTGAATAATCATGTTTGTATCGGTATTTTGACAGAGATTACTGTAATGACTTACTATTCCCTTATGTGCAATAATTGCGTCAACTCCTGCAGAAATTAAAGACTTTATAGTGGATTCAATTTCAATTAATCCTTCAACAGGATAGTCGGATACCCCATGGTCTATGGGAATCCAAACACCACGTCCATTGGGAAGAATTTTTTGCAGCAATTCCTGCTTGCTCATGCTCGGGGGAATAGTTCCCCCCTCTCAATGCTTTGCTTTATTTATTGAAGTAAAAATATTGATTTTTAGAAAAAATTTGATAATTTTAATATTTTTTGAGTTCACTTTTGACCGATGCTTCAATAGACATGTTCGTTATCGGCTATGCATGGACCCTTCATCTATTGGGCTAATGGCCTTTATGGGCGGTGGTTTTTTAGTTGGAATGTGGTACATTCTTGTAAGAAAAGATGCCAAGTTAAACATGCGGCCAGGGATGTCTGCTGAAGGACTTAGGCAAGGGAATAGTGCTCCAAGTTTTGGTCAAACTAAGCAAGAAATAGATCGAAAATTAGCGTTGGTAGAAAATCGTAGAAGGCGTCAACAAATAATTGATTCTAGATTAGCCGTACAAGAGGCTGAACGAATGGCTGCTGAACAAGCAAGATTACTTGAGGAAGAAGCACAAAGAGAGCGCTTGCGTAGAGAAGAAGAGAGTAAACGTGCTGAAGAAGAGCGTATCAGACGGGAAGAAGAAGAACGTCGTCGCCGTGAAGAAGCCGAAGAAAGTGAGCGTACTCGCCGTGAAGAGGATGAAAGATTGGCTAAAGAGCGTGAGGAAGAAGAGGCGCGTCTTGAGTCTGAAAGAGAAGAACTAAGACAGTTAGAAATGGCTGCTTCTGAAGAACAAAGACTCGCTGAATTAGAGGCTGCTAAACTCCAAGAAGAAATGGAATCAAGGGCAGCAGCTGAAGCAGCAATGGCAGAATTACAAGCAAGACTCGAAAGAGAAGGTGCAATGAGTGGTGATGTACAAATTTCCTTGATGTGGGAAAATTACAACGATTTAGATTTACATGTTGTCTGTCCTTCAGGAGAGAGAATTCATGGAGGCAACAAGAAATCAGAATGTGGAGGGGAATTGGATGTTGATGCCAACGTACGTGCTGAAACTAAGAAACCTGTTGAGAATGTGGTATGGGAAGGAATCTCAGCACCTCCAGGTACATACCAAGTTTATGTTCATCATTACAAGAAGCATAGAAAGCGACGAACACGAGATCCAACAAAGTTCCAAATTATTGTAAATAATGTTGGTGACTTTAGAGAATACCATGGTGATCTAACTCATGGAGATGCAATTAGACTTGTATGCCAGTTCGAAGTTCCTGAGAGAAATGAACAAGAGGATTATGCTAAGCAAAGAATGGAAGAGCAAATGCGCTTAGAGGCCGAAGAGTCATCTCGATTAGAAAATGAGCGTGATGAGTTAGAGCGTCAGAGACAATCCGAGATGGCTGCTGCTGAACAAGAGAGACTTGCAGAAATAGAATCGGCTAGGCAACAAGAAGAGATGGAATCAAGACAAGCAGCAGAAACGGCAATGTCTGAACTACAACAAAGATTAGATAGAGAAGGAGCTCGTTCTGGAGATGTTCAAATTTCATTGATGTGGAATAATTATAATGACCTTGATTTGCATGTTGTATGTCCTTCAGGTGAGAGAATTCATGGTGGAAATAAAATTTCAGCATGTGGCGGTGAACTGGATGTTGATGCCAATGTCCGTCCTGAGACTAGAAAGCCTGTAGAGAATGTAGTTTGGGATGATAACACTGCTCAGCCAGGTGAGTATCAAGTTTATGTTCATCATTACAAGAAACATAACAAGAGGCGGTCCAAAGACCCTACTAAGTTCCAAGTAATTGTCAATAATGTTGGAGATTTACTTGAATTTAATGGAGAATTAACTCATGGTGACCCGATTAACTTAGTGGCCCAATTCAAAGTTCCAACTGTGGAAGAAAGGAATGCTAAAATCGAAGAACTAAGGCAGCAAATGAAGGCTATTTCTGAAAACTTCGAAAAGTCTGGAAGTGAAGAAGTCACAGTCGAAGAAGTCGCAGAGGCTATTGGTGTATCTATCGAAGAGGCAACTCAAATTCATCAGAAAGCAGATTCTGATGGAGATGGTTCTGTATCGCTAGATGAAATATTGAAAACTACCGAAGAACTTCAAAATGTAGAGGAAAACCCAGTAAAAGAATCAACTGAAACCGAGGTAGAAGTTGAAGAGTTAGATGATTAAACCAATAAATTCTAATCAAGAAAGTATATCTAATAATTTTCCACTTTCACTTGCTTTCTTTATTGAGCGAGCAATTCTTCTACCAGTCGACATTCTCTCTTCATTAATGTCTGAGTAAGGAGAACCCCCAATGAATGGATTGGAGCCAGCTACAATTCTAGCACTTATCTCAAACACCTTAAACTCTAATTTATCAGTTACGATTGTCTCTAAACAGAAAGGTCCAATCATACCTCTGCTCCCCTCTTCTAATTCAAAAGAGGCTGCTACTGTTCCCTCAGCCATTTCAAAGGCCCGAGGTAAAAGAGATTCTCGAATTACTACAGGCTGGTTTCCTGTAACAACGAATGATGGTTCTAAATTCATTTCTCTTAGATCTCGTAGAGATCCTAACTTGTAAAATTCATCAACATTGGATTCATCTCTTCTGTCCATCGACAACAACTCGAGTCTACCCAGATTTTTACCAGCATTTGATTTTCTTCCTTGAACTTGAAAACCATCATCAGCAGTTGGGTCAAAGTAAAAGTGGAGATAGTATCTACAACCTAAGACATATTCTTGTATTGTAAATTCTTCTTCAATATCTACATTTCTTCTAAAGTCTCTGTAATCTCGAGCAATGAAATATCCTCTTCCACCCTTAGCGCCAGCATATTTCACAATTACCGGTCCATCTATATCATGGGGGTCTTCAAGAACTTTAGGCATGTCACAGCCTCCATCTTCTAGCCAAATTCTCTGTTTCTGTCTACTACTTTCCCAATTCAAAATTCCTCTGTTTCCAAAAGTAGGAACTTGTAAACTTTTGTAATTGGTGGCCCCTAAATATTCAACAAGAGATCCATGAGGTATTATGATGACATTTCTTTCTCTAAACCATTCAGCATAGTCTAACATTTCCCTATAGTTTTCTAACATTAGCCATTCATCAGGTTCTGCCCCAGGGAATGCCTTGTAGAACCTTCTTCTATTCTCTCCAACTGCAATTCCTAAGGTACGAAAACCTTCTTTTTTAGCACCGTGAAGAATTTGGAGAGACGAATGAGAGGCAACAACGCCGATAGTAAGATTCTCATGGTCGTAGTCCGCAAGCCAACTTGCCAATACGCCTGTATCTACGCCCATGTCGAGGGGTTTTGTATTCCCCCTATGAGCATTATGTATTTATTCCTCGAATTTTGATTAATTTAACTGTTGAAATTATTACCAAAATTAATTTCACGATGAAAGTTCAAGTCTTAGGAGTGGATGCCTTGCCATGGCAGAAGTTCCATCTGAGCGGAGGATGACCTACGGCGGATATTTACGGCTAGAAGATTTATTGCAATTACAAGAAGGGCCAGTAGGATATAGTCCGTCTCCTTGTAATGACGAAACTCATTTTATCGTTGTTCATCAAGCATTTGAATTATGGTTTAAATTGATTTTATCAGAATTGAAGAGTGCTCATAATATTCTGTACTCAGATAAGGTTGAGGAAAAAGTAATGCCAAAACTGGTTCATCATTTAGAAAGAGTTACTTCAATATTTAATTTAATGTCTCAACAATGGAAAGTAATGGAAACACTTGCTCCTCAAGAGTTTTTAGCATTTAGAGACAGACTTGGAACTTCCTCAGGATTTGAATCATGGCAGATGCGGGAGATGGAATTACTTCTCGGATTAAATCACGAACAATCAAGTGAAATGAATCCACTTAAACACATGCGTAAGTTGGCTGAAGAAGGAAAAATCTCACAATCTATACTAGAAAATTTTGAACATACCTCCTCACAGCCATCAATAAAAGAATGCTTAGAAAAGTGGTTATCAAGAACTCCAATAAATGGTTCAATGCCTTCTAACGAAGGTGATTTAGATGTAGTTGGAAGTTTCATTGAGGGCCATATACAAGCTATGAAAGATCATAATGAATCTGTAATTTCACATATTGTTAAGATCGGACATGGAGTAGAATCACAAGTTAGGCCTAGATTGGAATCATCAATTGTTCAAGCTGAACAATTTCTTCGTCCTGATGGGGTTATTAATCGCTCTAGGGCCGGTTTATTATTCATTGAATCATATAGAGATTTACCATTACTTTCATGGCCTAGGATTCTGATTGATTCATTTGTAGAATTAGAACAATCAATGTTACTGTTTAGAAACTCTCATGCAAGAATGGTTGAAAGAATGATAGGTAGAAGAATGGGTACAGGAGGTTCAAGCGGCGTTGATTATTTGGACATGACACTTAAGTATCGAATTTTTGTTGATTTATGGGCAGTAAGGACAATTCTGGTAAAAACTGATAAATTATCAAAAGTTAAAAATCCAGAATACTATGGATTCAATCAAAAAAGTTAATCTTCACTCGTGAGGATCAATGTCGATAGGTATTAGCTCATGCTCATACTCATAAAGAGCAATTTTTAGAGGGTCTAATACGTATCTTAGCGATGCTTCTTCAAATCCATATAATGAAACTAATTCCTCTTTAAAAGCCACTCTTAGTTCGTCTTCTCCAGCATAAAGTGGAGCACCCATTCCTATTTGTAATGCTCTTGCGCCAATTATTCTGGCACGTTCAAAGCGCGTATGTAGTCTTGCTGGTTTTACCATCTATTTACACCTGCGACCCTTAGTCGCATACAAGCGTAATATCAACTGTTTTTGAACCTAACCCATTATGTGGTTATATTATTCCTGTTCTATATCGGGTATTTTTTTACCTTGCTTTCTAAGTCCTTGGAACATAATCAGTGCAGGGAGGAGAAGTAAGAACAATATTATTCCCACCATTAGTGCGAGAGTTGAAGGTTTCAATTCTTCTCTTACCGATTTTTCATCATCAACATCTTGCTCTTGGTTGAAATCAAAATTACCCAAAGGTTGCGAGGAAGCAGAGATCAGGTTTGTAATCCCTGCATCTTCAAGCATGAAAACAATTCTTCCATTCCAATTTTCTGTCCAACTAGACAGGTTAGCAGATTTATTTCCCGAATCAAATGAAAGGAATGATGTGGCTAGATTTTGATGAGAATAATTTTCAAATTCGTGTGGGGTTTCTTCAAGCATCCATAGGTTTAGGTTGTATCCGGCACTTGCATTCCAGTAAAGAGTACCATTGTTCAGTTCAATATCTTGAATCCCATTAAATGAACTATTGATGTCGTTAATCGCTTGATTAATTTCTAATCCTTGACTAGTTCCGGTTAGTAAGCCATTTCCATTAATCACAATCGAAGGAATAAACAACAACCGATATTGATTATCAAATTTTAATTTAGAATATTGAAGGAATGTTGAGTCAGAGGTAGAAGGGTGGTGATGTATTATCACAGATTCATTAAAATCGATTTGATTTATCTCTTGTTCAATCTCTAAACAAGGTTCACACCAATCTGCACCAAAATATTCTATCAAATTACTCGGTTGCCAAGAAAAACAAGACTCTTCATTCAAACAAGATGAATCTAATACGTGTACGTCGAGTAAAGTAACTTTTTCTTGATGGCTTGATTCTTCAGCGACTATATTTTCAATTGGTAATGAAATCAGCAATACAAGTGATATAATTACCAATGAAAAGCCTTGACGGTAGGGGCATGTGTTGAAAAGGGGCGTACACCTCCGTCTATCCATGGACACCGCTTGGTGGCGACGCCCATCAATATTACCATTGGTAATTTTGTTAATGGCCATTTTGATAGTTGCTGTTGGAGGTTCAATAAGAATCAATGATGCTGGAGAGTCATGCCCAGATTGGCCTAAGTGTTTCGGCACCTACGGATTTGATATTTCCCCCGAAGAGCAAGGCAAGTATTGGGAAGAAAACCCCGATCAAATAGATTCTAGGGGGGAAAATCATCGTTATACTGTATTCGAAATATTCGTCGAATGGTTCCATAGACTATTGGTTGGAATTGTTGCGATACCAATAATTATGAATTTGATTATATCAAGAAGAAAACAGGAAATTTATGGTAAATCAAATTATTATGCTTCAATTTTTATCACTCTGATGCTATTTATCCAAGCAGCCGCAGGTGCAACTACTGTATTTTTTGATAATGTTGATTGGTCAGTTGCTTTACACCTTTCATTAGCTTGTATCTTTTCAGGTGCTATAATTTGGCAATACTTACTAATGAGAGTAAAAGAAGGAGTTAATTGGAGTTTTCTTTCCGTATCAAAAGATTTTATTCAAACGAATAAAAAGAGATTTGATTCTATTGCACTTTCCGTTTTACTATTGTTAATATTAGGGGCGTGGGTTTCATCAACTGCAGGAGGGCAGTATAACCAATCGTGTTCAATTGGCTTCCCAGATGCTTGGCCACAATGTAATGGCTCATTTCTACCCTCGATAGATGGACCTGGTGTTTTAATCCAGATGATACATAGAGTTGGTGCATTAATAATTGGTTTAGTTTTAATCACTTCAATTATCAAGTATAAGAATCAAAATAGTACTCCAGTAGAGTCAGATATTTATTCAAAATTTCTTCATGCAACAGCTGGTTTTTGGTTTTTGAATCTATTAATCGGGGCTAGTTACGTTATTTTCGCAGAATCGGGAGACTTTCCAGAATGGCTCTCTTTATTACACTTAGTCGGCGGAGTTAGTTGTTTTCTAATTTCTTTAATGTGTCCTTTTATGATTAGACTATCGATGATATCAAAAAGAGAACCATTAACCGAGGAATGATACCCATGGTTTCTGAATCTGCTTCAGCGGACATAAGCGAGCATCCAGGTTGGTTTAGCGTCTTTACTCAACTGATGAAGCTTAGAGTCATTGTTTTACTTCAAATTACAGCAATATGTGCGATTCTGGTTCACGATTTATTATCTAGAAACGATCTAATCAATGTAGAGAGAAGTTGGGGCGATACAGTATATACAATCATAATAACAGTATTTGGTGGAACTTTATCTGCAGGAGGTTCTAATGCAATCAATATGTGGTATGATTCAGATATAGATCCATTGATGAAGAGAACCAAAAATAGACCGATTCCTAGAGGATATATTTCTCCAAGAGGCGCACTATTATTTGGCTTACTAATTTCAATAACCGGTTCTTCAATTTTCTTTTTAGTTAGTTGGAAAGCCGCTTTTTGGTCGTTTTTTTCTGTCATCTTCTATGTCTTAGTCTACTCTATTTGGCTTAAAAGAAGAACACCGCAGAATATTGTAATTGGGGGTGCAGCGGGAGCTACTCCTCCATTGATTGGATGGGCAGCTGCAGCCGGTGAATCAATTAGTAGTCTCAACCCTCTTGACCTAGGTTCTCCGATTCCTTGGATGTTATTTGCACTAATCTTCCTTTGGACTCCACCTCATTTTTGGGCTCTAGCCCTATACCGTTCAGGTGAGTATGCCAAGGCGGAAGTTCCAATGATGAATGAAGTAAAAGG
>CEOF01056041.1_pt1 | contig 15933 bp, 13 predicted proteins | sample 361311 | NCBI WGS metagenome assembly CEOF01 (sample SAMEA2619667, study PRJEB7988) | marine metagenome | biome: marine biome (ENVO:00000447); feature: surface water layer (ENVO:00002042); material: "saline water (ENVO:00002010), including plankton (ENVO:xxxxxxxx)" | depth 5 m
TGCCCAATCTTCACCTTGGGACAATAGCCTTCTAGCGAGGAAAAACGCCTCTGAAAAATCACCATTCTCAGTCAAAATTTCCAAGCGTATCAAATCTGGATGCTTAGATTCTGTGCTATCTTCAAAGTCCTTAGTTTGCTCATCAATGACTGATTTTGAAACTCTCTGAGATAATTCCATCATTTGCTTCAAAAACTGATCTCTTTTTTCTACTGACGGCTTTGACCATGGTTTTTCTTCTTGCCCATCCATTTTATTAGTCAGGCGTTGTAAAAATTCATCTCTTGGAAAAATATGTGCTCTAAGATTTTGAACATGGTCGTAGCACATCCAAGCTTCATCAACCTCAGTTCTCCTTTCATGCAAACGCCCTAATTGCATCCAAAGTTCATGGTTATTTGGCCGGTGGGCTAAAAGATGTTTAGATAATTGAATAAAAACTTCAGTATAACCAGAATCCCTAAGTCGCTCGATTCGTCTGCCGAAAATAATATTAGCACGTTGATCAGTGAAATCTAATTTTTTACAACGCTCAGTAAAAGATTGTATATTTGAATCAACTAAATTTCCTGAATTAATATTTTCCCACCAAATATCTGGGTCCAAGGGATCCCTGGTAAATGCAGCCTCCAATAATTCCAAACCCAACTTCAAAAAGTCGATTCCTTGTAATTGGTCTACATTATCTGGATCCCTACCCAAAACCGAAAAAATGTCCTCTAAAAGTGCACATAATCCTTCGCCATCACCGACTATTACTTTTATGTCTGCTAGGCATCGCCAATTCTTTTCATCGGTAAAATCATGTAAAATCGCTTGCCTAGCATTTTGTTCTGCCCACGCAATATTGTCGTCAAATCTATCCTCATCCATATTGGCCAGTCTGACAAATTTTTGAGCTTGTGAGCGATATCGATTACCGAGATTACGTCTTGGATGTTGTAGTAAATCTGCACTATCCTGAGACAAATAAACACCTCATCATTGAACTGACATAAATCCGCTTTTATCGACTCCGAATGGGATAGTTGCATCAAATCCAACTTTAGATGTTGTACCGTCTTCATTTCTGGACGGGTCTAAAGAACTACCTTTTTGATTAGATAGAATAATCGTATCTTTATCAGGTTGCCATCTAGTTGCCATTGCCCATTCAACTCTCACAGGATCTGAAATATCTATATCTTGGTCGACAATAGTAACCATCTTCATACTCTTATGCCCCTCTAGAGCTGCCATTATCGCTTTTTGTGCATCATCATGGTTAACTTTGTTTATTTTTACAACTGCTGACAGCCAACCACATCCACCTTCAGTCATGTGCACATCTAAACATTCACAGACTTTGCTGACTGCATCTTTGATTGTCGGGGCTCGAGGCAGACCCATCAAAGTCTTATGTTCGGCTTCACCAGGAATCAAAGCGTGAAATATTGGATTGTCTCTGTGAAAAACACCTTCTATTTCTATCACAGGCTCTTGGCGGATATCATCAACAGTGCCTGTAATATCGACATACGGACCTTCATCATCATTATCTAATGTAATGCGACCCCAGAGAACATATTCTGAATCTGCTGGAACCATAATTCCATTTGGCATCTTAGTAAGTTTAAGAGATTTTGAATATAACTTTTCATGTAATGCAGCAGCAATTGTTAGCTCATCAATATTGTCATTGAAAGACATTGCAGCAGCCAGAAGAACTACAGGATCTGGTGCATTAACAACTGCAATTTCTACTTCATTCCCTTCATCTCTGGCCTTCAACATCATAGTTCGTAAATGCCTGGGAACCAATCTTACTACTGTGTGATTTGAATCCCTAAGGAATTGTCGGTGAAAAGACATATTTCTTACACCATCATATTCGGCAATAATTACACTTGCAGATGAATAGCGGCCTCTATCCTGTGGCCAATGATGCGGAATTGGAATTGAGGTAAGGTCAACTTCTTGTTGCATATTTTCGTAACATTCTGCCTCAGAGGGGTCTACAACTTCAGGCTTTGATGGATTCTTCATAGCCCATGCAAGGGTGTCAATATATTCCTCTGGAGTGATTCCAATGGCTTGACATAATCTCTCTCTAGTGAGTAAATTCACTGCAGCTTTATGGCCTGGGGTTTCTTGAATATTCTCAAAAACAGTTAGTGCATGTTTGTTTTTATTTGAATACTCCCACATGCCGTGAATTAGACTAACTTGTCCGGTCTCCGTTTCAGCAAATTCTAGGTGGTCACGAAACGCCATAAACCGGCTAAACGGAATAGTCGCTTGAACCTTTCACTAAATACTTTCAATTTTGAGGTAAATAATGCAATAATGCCATCATTCAACAATATTCAAAAATCTCTTTCAAGGGTCGTTGTTAAATAGGGGCTTCAAGTCGGCGGAATGCTTCAATGAGGTGATTATGATGGGCAGAGGACTCTTCGCAGGTGCCAAGATGGCAAAAGACCGACAAAAATTCCGTTGGTCGGACCGTAGATACAAGAAACGTATGCTCAAATCTCGCGCCAAGCACGACCCTCTTGCTGGCTCTACTCAAGCCAAGGGAATCGTTGTAGAAAAGGTCGGAATTGAAGCAAAGCAACCTAACTCTGGAATTCGTAAGGCTGTTAAAATTTCTTTAATTAAAAACGGAAATAAACTAACAGCATTCGCACCGGGTGACGGTGCTATCAACTTCATAGATGAACACGATGAAGTCATGGTCGAAGGTATCGGTGGACGTATGGGTCGTTCATACGGAGATATCCCTGGAGTCAGATACAAAGTTATCCAAGTAAACGGAGTATCTCTAGATGAAATGGTCCGTGGAAGAAAGGAGAAGCCAGTTCGCTGAGGTGTTTTTATGTCTGAAACTGAAGTAGTAGAAGAAGTTGAAGAAAAGGTCGAAGATTACAGACCTATTGCTGGAATTGGGACACTAGTTTTCGGCAAGTGGGATGCTTCAGAAATTACTTGTAAAGATCCTGGACTTTCCCCTTACATCAATTTAACAACCGTCGGAGTACCTCACACAGGTGGCCGTCACGCTAATGCTTGGTTCGGGAAGGCCAAGTTATCTGTTGTTGAAAGATATGTAAACAAATTGATGAGAACTGGTCCTTATACTGGAAAGAAACTAGGTGCAATGAAAGCCTTTGAGGCCGCACTAGACAATATTGCCGAGAAATCTGGCGGAAATCCTTTACAGACTTTTGTCGATGCTATTTGCAATGGAGCTCCAATGGAAGAAATTACAAGAATTAAGTTCGGTGCAGTTTCTCAACCTAAGGCAGTAGATTCATCTCCTTCAAGAAGACTTGATGTCGCACTTAGAAACCTAGCTAAGGGAGCACAGCAGGGAACTCATAAATCAAAGCGTACACTCACAAGTTGTATCATTAATGAGCTAAACAAGGCTGCGGCTGGAGATGTAACCTCATTCGCTGTTTCTAAGAAAGAGGAACTCGAAAGAATCGCATCTTCTGCTAGATGATTCTGCTTGCTCTTGATAGTCTGTTCAACTGTTTTTATTGACTCGGTTATGCCGATTCCAAATCACATTACATGCGAGTCACTTAAGAACCCCTTTTCAGTGGCCACATTCGACGAGAGTTAGGTGATACCATGGGCCGTAAAGAAGACAATATCAAGAAAGCAACAGAAGTAATGCATATACTGCCACAAATCCGAAATTTGTGTATTGCTGCACACATCGACCACGGTAAGACTACTCTTTCCGACAATCTGATCGCTGGTGCGGGTATGATGTCTAGCGATCTTGCTGGAGCAGCTCGTGTATTGGACTTCGACGAACAAGAATCCGCTCGTGGAATTACAATTAACGCTGCTTCTGCTTCTATGGTTCACGGGGTTGAGGGAACTGATTATCTAATCAATCTTATCGATACTCCTGGACACGTTGACTTTGGTGGAGACGTTACCCGTGCAATGCGTGCTGTTGATGGATGTTTCATTCTAGCATGTGCTGTCGAAGGACCGATGCCGCAAACAGAAACTGTGGTTAGACAGGCTTTGAAAGAAAAAGTAAAGCCGGTACTTTTCATCAATAAAGTAGACCGACTTATCAATGAATTACAAGTCACTCCTGAAGACATGATGGAGAGATTTAAGGGGACTATTACTAAGGTTAATCGTTTGATTAGGCAATTCGCTCCTGAAGAATTCAAAAAGTCTTGGCAAGTTTCAGTTGCTGATGGTACTGTTGCTTTTGGATCAGCTTACCATAACTGGGGAATAACTGTCCCTTACATGGCCAAATCTGGTATTTCTTTCACTGATATTTTCAAGTATTGTAATGATGAAAACCAAAAGGAATTGGCACAAAAAGCACCTGTACATGAAGTTCTTCTAGACATGGCTGTATCAAAGTTACCAGGCCCTGTTGAGGCTCAACCATATCGTATCCCTAACATTTGGACAGGGGATTTAGAATCAGAAATTGGAAAGTCTATGATGGGCTGTGACCCTGAAGCAGAATTAGCAATGATGATTACTAAAATTTGGATGGACCCACATGCTGGTGAAGTCGCTGTTGGTAGAGTTTACTCTGGAGCAATCAGCCAAGGTGAATCCGTATATGCAATTGGCGCTGCCAAACCAGAGCGTGTTCAACAAGTCAGCATGATGGTTGGAGGTGACAGAATTACTGTTCCAAAGGTTGTTGCTGGAAACATTGCAGCTCTAACAGGTATTCGCTCAGCTGCTGCTGGTGTAACACTATCTAGAGACAAAGATTTCACACCATTCGAAGCAATTAGACACTATTCAGATCCTGTAGTTACAGTCGCTGTTGAACCAAAGAGTATGAAGGACCTTCCAAAATTCATTGATGCTCTACGTTCACTTGCCAAAGCAGACGCATCTCTACAAGTTACAACTAATCAAGAAACTGGAGAGGCTCTACTTGCCGGTATGGGAGAACTTCACCTTGAAATTACAGTTTACCGTATTGAAGAAGAGCAAAATATCAAGGTAAAAGTTAGTCCACCTATTGTTGTTTACCGTGAAGGAATTGAAGGAAACAACCATGGCCGTTCCTTTGAAGGGAAATCTCCTAACAGACACAATAGATTTTACTTCGAAGTTGAATCACTTAGCAATGAAGTTGTTGAAGCACTTCGTTCAGGTGATCTTGGTAGTGGCACAATTAGAACTAGCGATGCTAAAGAAGTTGGAAACAAATTCGGAGCAATCGGAATGGATAAGGATCTAATGAGAAAGATTTACGCAATTAATGGAACCAATGTATTGGTTAATGATACCAAAGGTATTCAAGGACTACACGAAACACGTGAATTGATTATCGAGGCATTTAACGAAGTTTGTAACAAAGGACCTATTGCAGACGAACCAGTTCAAGGTATGTTTGTTAGATTAGTCGATGCTAAACTTCACGAAGATGCTATTCACCGTGGACCTGCACAGACAATTCCTGCTGTCAGAAACGGTTTGAAGGGCGCTATGGTCAGAGCAGGTACTGTAATTCTAGAACCAATGCAAAAGGCATTCGTTTCAGTTCCTAATGACTGGCTAGGACAAGTTACTAGAGAAGTAACCAACAGAAGAGGAATTATTGAAGATATGCCATCTGAAGGAGAAGTTACAACTGTTGTAGGTGTACTTCCAATTGCTGAAACCTTTGGTTTCTCAAATGATATTAGAGCAGCATCCCAAGGTCGAGCAGTTTGGAATACTGAAAACTTAGGTTTCGAACCTCTTCCAAAGATGCTATTCGATAAGGTTGTTAGTTCAATTAGAACTCGAAAAGGATTGAAGCCCGAGCCTAATCCAGAATCATACTATTCTGATTGATTGAAATGTCGGCCAGAGTTATTGGCCTATTTACCTCTCAAGGTGGAGTTCCTAAACTTCCAGTTGACAGTCTAATTGTTAAAAAAACTGGATGCTTGGGAGATAAACAGAATGATCTAAAGCATCATGGCGGCACCAATAAAGCGGTATGTATTTTACAAAATTGTATTATTGAAGATTTACAAAGTAAAGGTCATCCAATAGTTCCCGGAAGTACGGGAGAAAATATACTTCTGGATGGATCTGAAGTCGGAGAAATTTATTCTGGCTCAATTATAAAATTTAGTGAATTAGAAATAGAAATTACTCAGGACGCACCACCGTGTAAGACTATTTCAAAATCATTTACTGATGGTAAGTTTAACTTAATGTCCCACAAAAAATTCCCCAACTATACAAGATGGTACGGTAAAGTTATCCGTGAAGGTAGTTTAACGGTTGAAGAAAAGTTTGAGGTAATCAACTAATTCTCTTTAATTGATAATCTGTTAATTCTCTTAACGCAATCAGGGCAGGGGTCTGTGGTAATCTATCTAATTGAGCATGGGCATTTGAGTGATACATCTCTGCTCTCTCTCTTGCATATTGTATCGATCCTAAATCATCTAGAGCCTTTAGTCCAATATCAATTTCCTGTTGAGTAGCTGATTCTCCTTTACCTAACACTGCTAATAGATCTCTTTGAGATTGGGAATCTTCTTGCGATAATGCGTGAATAACCATGAGAGTTCTCTTACCTTGAGCAAGATCTGAACCAGCAGGTTTTCCAAGGGTATCTGAATCAGAAAGAACATCGATTAAATCATCCATTAATTGAAAGCATAATCCAACTGCTAATCCCCAATCAGCCATACATTGAATCGTTTCATCGTCCGCTCCAGACATTCTAGAACCAATCTCTGCACAAGTCAAGAACATTACTGCAGTTTTTCCTTCAATCATCTCAAAGTAGTCTTCCTCAGAAACTGCGATTCTATCCTCAAATTCAATATCTAGTTGCTGACCTTCACTAACCCTACGAACCATCCATGCAAGTCTATTGACCATCGCTGCTACATCTTTATTGTCCAAACCCTTTGCAGAAACTAATCTCTCGAATGCTATTGCTAGCATTGCATCTCCAGCATTTATTGCAGTAGGAAGACCATACTCTATGTGGACTGCATTTAGACCTCTTCTAGTATCGTCATCATCCATTATATCATCATGAACAAGAGTAAAATTATGTACAATTTCAATAGCTGCTCCAATATCTAATAGGCCAGAATGAGAGTCTCCAACTGCCTTTCCAACCAACCATGGTAATGTAGCACGTAGACGCTTACCTCCGCCCTGAATCAAATGCATCATTGCATCCGACAATCTAGAATGACGAGCAGCGCATAGGCTATCAGATATTCGACTCTCAACAAGAGGCTTGACTTCCTGAATTGAAATTGAGAGACCTGCACCCTCTGAATATGTCAACATATGAGATACGTCACCCATATCATGAATTTCATTATCAACTAATTTAGCCATTCGACTTTCATCACCAACGGCTTCCCACCAATCACTATTCATCAATCTAGATGCTATACATCTAAACCATGGGGCGATTTCACCATCACCCTGAACATCAGCAACAAGCATTTCTTCAAGTTCATCATGAGTGACCCATCTAATCTCCGATACCTCGTTTTGGTTAATTTCAACGTCAACGTCTGCTTTAATCATTAAAATATGATCAATTTCTCTTTCAATCCATTCAGCATTCATCCTACTACTGTAAATCATCTTTGTGATGAAATGGAAATCATTAATTGAAACTTGACTTTCTGGTATTCCTAGTTCTTGATTTAACTTACGAATTGCGGCCCTTTTAACACCCATTGCATCTTTTGTATCTCTTTCAGATTCAGAGTAAAGTGGGTGAGAACAACATGAATTCGCCCAAACTCCTGGAAAGGTTACTTTATCAGATGCACGTTTCTGAATTAGTAATCGATTTTTACTATCAAATAAAAGTACACTGAAAGCGCGATGAAGATATCCAGCACCATAATGAGCTTCGACTTTTGATAATTGACCTGTTTCATTATCATTCTCATCAACTCCAATAATGGCTTCAGACATCAGTTCTACTTGAGCGGAATCAGCATTGGAATCTGAAAGAATACTTTTTAATTCATCAGATATTTCTATTGATGGAACATCATCTATTTGGTATCCACTCACAACATCACCATTCCTTGCAGAGAGACTCGATAAATGAAGAGTTCCCCTATTATCGATGATTCATCATATAATTAAGCAATTATTTTTGTTCCAATCACATTTTCACCAATACAAGCTGAAAATACTCTATCGGGATATGAACCATTTACGATTAAAACTTCTATTCCTAAATCTGCAACTTCAGAACCTCTGGCAGCCTTCAAACCTATTCCGCCAGTCACATCGATTTCTGAATTGTGTGATCCTTCAAAATTCATCCCAGGAGACCATTCTTCAATCAAATCAGATGGATGATCATCACTTGGCGGTCTTTTCAAAATTCCATCAACGCCTCCGACAGCAAAAATTAATCGCTTTACATTAGGAATTTCCTTACATAACCTAACTACTAAATCATCACCTGAAAGAATTCCAAACTCTTTTTCTCCATCGCAATTAACTACATCGCCAAATGTTATACAAATGGAATCTTGATAATTAGAAAAGGTATTTTGAATGTCTCCATCAAAATCACTGCCAGTATTTTTGGCCCATTTGTGAGGAGGTTGGATTGAAACATTTAGGCCTATATCTTGCAGCGCTTTGGAAACTACTCCATTCAAAGTAAGCATTTCATTACGTACTATATTAACCGCTTGTTTTTGATTTTTACAATCATCCTGTGGGTAAAAATTATTTGAATCAATTAAACCTTCATTAAGTCGCCAATGCTTTGCTCTCAGGTGCCCAAATGAGCCAGCACCGTGGACAATAACTATATCGAAATTTTCATCCAAACATTGTTTCGTAACATTTGCTAATGAATTTATTATATCTAAATCCGCAGTACACATTATTTCTTTGTCGGTAATTAGACTGCCACCCCATTTGATAATGATGCAGTCTCGCATGACACTCCGAGGCAGACAATACTCATGAGTATGCCCCTACTTTGAAAGCATTGAATAACAAAGGCGATGACCGGTCAACATGTCTGATTCACCAACGCTGGACGAATTCATGCGACATTTACAAGCATCTCTCGACGAGGCCCAGAGTATCGAAGATAAGTTCGAAAGAGAAGAACGTACATTGCAGTTAGAGATAGCTATTCAAGAATCATTAATTTTCATAAATCGCTACAAAGAACTAGTTTCTCACGGAATAGACCCTCTGATATTAGTTTCAAACGACCCTGATGTAGAGGCACCACCTCCAGCAAGCAAAGTTCAAGCATTATCACTAGGAAATTCTATTTGCAAATCATGCGGTGCTAATCTTGATAGAGACCTAGACTTTTGTCCAGCATGTGGAGATCGTAACGAAGTATGATTATTCTTCTTCAGCTTCTTCAACTTCCCATTGAGCTACTATTTCACTAATGATTGGATCATCAGCCTCGACTCTGTAGAGGTATTCTCCAGGAACTTCATCTATCAAGAATACTGTTTTTCCTGCGCGATAAATGATATGACCATCTGCAATTGCCCTAGTTGTATCAATCTCCAAAATTGCTGGACGGTTGATTCTTACTCGTCCTGCCTCCATTGCGTTAACTATAGTCTTTGAAAGATGGACATGCTTTCTGTCGCCAGCAGTAATCCCTAATTCCATTATTGTCTCAACTTGATCTTCTTCACAAGGCCAAAATAATCCTTCGGGAATATCATCAACTGGTAAATCTAGTTCGAGTTCAATTGAATGACCATAAGTTGCACGAATCATCTCACCTTCAACTTGATATCTTCCCTTTTCATCAGCATTAGCAATTGCTGAGAAGTGCCATCCTCTAAGCCAATGGTATCGCTTTCTTTGCTTTGAAATGGAATCTGATAACTCTCTGGTGTTTACCCATCCGTTAATATCCATTTCAACATTAAACTTTTCAGGAGCATGTCTTAAAACAAGCGCTAGAATTCTTCCAAGAGAGTTAGATTCTCTATCGCTCATGATGAATTTACCTTCTTCATTACATACTGGGCAGTTCGAACCTGTAAAGTGGCCATTGTTAATTGAGCAAGAACGCTCTCTGCATTGTCGTAGCATATTGTGAGGGGGTAAGTGACCTGTTCTTAGTTCCTACGCATACAAAAACCAATATATTGTAATCATCGAGATTTTCTTCAATTAACCGCTTCAATCAAATGCTACCAACGATTGGGCAGGTCATGGTCGATGTTGCCGTTATTGGTGCTGGACAGACTAAATATGGAAATAATCCAAATGGGCTCAAAGGTATGTGGGCTGAAGCAGCAAAAAATGCCTTTGAGAGTGTTGACCAAAATTTTCACCCAAATAAGATCGATGAGGCATTTATTGGGAGTGTAGCTTTTGGAGGCTCTCAACTTGGCAATACTGCAGCCCTTCTTACAGAACATTCGGCTATGAAAGGCGTGCCTGTTAGACGTGTTGAAAATGCCTGTGCATCATCAGGGTTTGCCCTTCGTGATGCTTGGATGGCAATAAAAAGTGGTCAAGCAGATGTTGTTGTTGCAGGAGGAATTGAAAAAATGAATGATCTGACACCTGAAAGAAAAAGATTCTGGCTTGGAGTTTCGGGGGATACCGAGTGGGAGAGATTAGCTGGGCTTACATTTCCTGGAACATATGCATTGATGGCTAGAAGATACTTTCATGAATTTGATTCAACACACGATGATTTAGTTCACATTAGTGTTAAGAATCATATGCATGGACTTGATAACGAAGTCGCCCATATCAGAAAAGATGTGTCATTTGAAAAAGCCAAAAATGGATTCATGGTAGCAGATCCATTGACACTATACGACTGTTGCCCAACATCTGATGGGGCTTCATGTGTCATTCTAGCGGCGGATCATGTTGTAAAAGAGTTCACAGATGATCCAGTATGGATGCTATCATCTGGTGCTGCATCAGATAATTTAGCGCTTCATGACAGACCGTCAATAACTCAATTGAAGGCATCCCAAAGTGCTTCAAAGAAAGCATATCAAATGGCAGGTATTAAATCATCAGACGTTGATTTTGCTGAAGTCCATGACTGTTTTACAATAGCAGAATTACTTGCTACTGAAGATTTAGGGTTTGCTCAACGAGGGAAGGGCGGAGAATTTGCCAGACTCGGAATGGGTCGTCGGAATGAAGGTGATGTTTGTATTAATCCGAGTGGAGGTCTAAAATCAAAAGGTCACCCGTTGGGTGCAACTGGGACAGGACAAGCAGTTGAGGTTTTCAAACAACTCAAAGGAACTGTTGAATCATCGAGAATTGTTCGCGACGCTGAAATTGGTATTACACACAATGTGGGCGGATCAGGTGCAACATGTGCTGTGCATGTTTTTGGGAGGAATAGAAATGTCTGAATTCTCAAATTGGCAAGGATATTTAGTAAGCAGCACTGAAAACTGTTTCATTATTTCTTCGCCTTGGAGCCTAAGTGACAGAGTGGTTTTTGGACCAGATAGTGACTACAATACTTTGGCAGTATCACTAGTCCAATACATGTATTCTCATGGAATTGAAATTGAGTCTTTACAATGTGAAAATTCCCAATTAGAAATGGATTTCTTGAATCTTGCATTAGGATTTGATGAAAGTATTTCAACAAGTGAGTGGCAAATATTTTGTTCTGATGATGCAATTGTATGTATTTCCAATTCTCTAGATAAAAAGTTCTCCAAGCCTGAGAATCTGATTCAAGTTGATGAATCTAAATATAATTTGATTAAACAGGCATGGGAAAAAGAAGCAGCTCTAGAAAATGTATCACAAGGTGCGTATGTTTCTACACAACAGTACAGTGAAAGTCTAAGTTCGAGAATTAATTTAATGGCCCAAAGTGGAAATCAAAGTATATGGCCACCAAGAATCTTAAATGAACAAGGAGAATACTATGGTTCACAAAGTATTAGGCTGTCAAACATATGTAATATAGAATCATGGACAAAATTATCTGCTGCAGGTGCACCTTCGGAATTTTCAATTAGAGCACCTATTCTTGGCGGTATTTCTACCGCATATGTGTCATTTGAAGAAGGAACAAAGGGAGTATTTCTTCTAGTGGATGACGAAGATACTTCTCCTGAAATTGGCTCTAAAGGAGAAATAGTCGTTAGAAGGATTTATGGCCAAGAAGGTCAAATCAGATATGGAACTAAACTAAGAATTATTGATTGAACCTAGTATAAGTTCCAAAGCATTGATACAAAGATTAACTCATGGATGTTTATGGCCGGGTTTGGGGGCATACGTAAAGGTCGTCGCGAAGCGGTCGATAACTTGGGCTTTAAAGAAGAAGGCGATTGCCCAAGATGTGGTGGAGAATCTGAATTATCCACTATGGTTGGTTACCTAAAGTGTACAAAATGTTCACATGAATGGGCAGACCCCGATTATGTAGAAGATAAAAAAGAAATTGAAGTCCCCTCATATCACAGAGATGCTGAACTTATTGAACAGTTCAAAAGAGATGTTGAAAATGGAAGTCTTGCTAATGTTCTAGGTGTTAAGAAAAATCTTTCTGAAGAGCAAGAAGCGTCTTTGACTAGGTTGGAAGACAAGTGGATGACTGGCATGAAAGGACATTTCAATACCGCTACTGAAGAGAGAAAACCTTTGATGATTAATTTCGATGATGATGATAACATTGTTTCAACTGAAGTAGGCTCGATTACCGTTGTATCGAATGGATTTGATGGTGGAGAAGAAATTCGATTAGAATATCCTGGCATCGGTACTGAATTTTACTGCTATGACGTCAATGATGGATTTGGCTGGCGCAGAGGCAATAATGCAGAAGAAACTGCAAGATCAATTGCAAATATTATAAATTCCAAATCACAACTTGTCTATGCAAATGTCGAAGCAAACCGTGTTTCTTTTGAACTCAGAAATGAAGAATTAAAACCTGAATCTTTAGTATTATTTGTTGACGACCCAGGTGGTACTGATATTATTGCAGAAAAAAATGGAGTAGTTCTTGATGCAAGAGACCCTGTTGATTTTGAAGATTACAAGAGAATTGTGGAGTTAGTTCTAGAAGATGGAATTATTTCCCCAAGTGAAGACCAATTACTATGGTCGGTTAGGCAACAAATAGGAATTGATGATTCATATCATATCCAAATGGTTCTTGAGATGTGTGGTGAAGATACTCTTAAGGAATGTACAGAATGTGGAAGTATGGCACAATTATACGTAGAATATGGAACTTGGTACTGTCACGACTGTGAACAGTGGTGCTAGGAATTAAATTTATTCAAATATACTCTTAGTATGTTTTTCTATAGATTTATTTATTTTCTGTAAATAAATATTCTTGATAAATTATTGAATCGAAATAGAGGTATTCTTCATAAGGTAAGTCGGAATGGGATAAATTGGCGAGAGTAATGGGCGAAGAAGTATTATACATTGGAATTGATTTAGGAACATTTCGTTCTGTTATGGTTTCATCAGATAGTCATGAAGATGAAGAGTTAACAGTAATTGGTACTCCAAAAGACCCTATCGCAAGAAATTTCCTTAAGAGAGATGTTCTGTTCGGAGAAGAAGCGTTGAAAAATCGTTTGGCTCTCAATCTATTCAGACCTCTTGAGCATGGTGTCATCAAGGATACTCCTGAAGATAGAGATTTCATTGCACACTTCATTACACATCTGATCAGTTTATCAGACCCAGAAGAATATGACAGAGTAGTCGCTGTAATTGGAGCACCTGCTGAAGCTAGTTATGTAGATAAAACTGCAATTTTCGATGCTGCTGCCGGAACTGTCAATGCTGCTATGATTATTTCTGAGCCTTTCGCTGTTGCTTACGCACTTGATATGATTGAACATACTCTTGTTATTGACATCGGCGCTGGTACGACTGACTTGTGCAGAGTTTACGGAACAATTCCAAGTCCAGAAGATCAAATGCACACAGAATATGCAGGTGATTTCATCGATAGGAAAATTATTGAAGAAATTCAATCAAAATACAGTGGTGCTCAAATCACCAAAGACATGGCTAGAAGATGGAAGGAAAACCATTCTTTTGTTGGAACCTCATCTCCTGATCAGCCTGTCATGGTTGATTTCTCAATCGAAGGAAAGGCAATGACTCTAGATATCACTGATTGTATCCAAAAAGCATGCGAGACAATCGTTGACCCCATTGTAGAAAATGTAAAGTTGTTAATCGCTGGTTCAAACCCTGAATACCATGACCAATTTAGAAGAAACATGATTCTAGCTGGTGGCGGTTCAGGAATCAAAGGACTCGGTGCTATGATTGAACGCAGACTGAGCGATCTTGGAGATGTTAATGTTCACGTAGTAGACGACCCTGTTAGACTTGGTGCTATGGGTGGTCTAAGACTAGCTATGGAAGTTCCTGAAGAAATGTGGAAGAACCTAACTCTAGCAACTCGATGAGTTCTAAAAATAGTTTAGATTAATCCCAAAGCGGGTTATCATCTCTAGCTTTTGATTTATTATTTCTTGATAAGTCACTAGAATTCATTTTTCTCTCTTCTAAGAATTTTTTGAAGTTGTATAGAGTTCTTTCAAAGGCATTTTGTAATGATTTTTGAGTTATTTCATTTTTTGATTTATTTTTAGTTACAATATAATTTGCCTGATTAACTATATCTTGGATATGCGAACCGGTAAAGCCAAATGGCATTTCTTTAGCAATTTTATTCAAATCTAAATTTTTAGAACAGTTATGTGGTTTTAATTTTATTTTCAAAATTTCCTCAAGTACCTTGTTGTCTGGATAGAAATAATCAATTCTAATATCGAATCTACCTGGACGATTAACTAACGCCCAATCAAGATGTTCAGGATGATTACTAGTTGCCACAGTTATAACTCCATCATTGCTTTCTATTCCGTCCATGCAATTTAGAAGAGTGGACATTCCTCCACCCGTGTTGAATGTGTCTCGCTGTGCAGTAATTCCCAAAGCATCAATATCCTCAAGAATTAAAATTGTGGGCGAATATTTTCTGGCAATCTGAAATATTTCTTCCATCTTTTGGCGAAGAGAGATGAAATCAGCATAAATAACAGTACAATCTGCTTTGCTGATTATTGAATCAATAGTCATCGATTTACCAACACCCGGTGGTCCTGCAAGAATGATACCCCTATTGGTTTGAACACCTCTTTCATGCAAACTTTCATGATGTTCTATAATTGTAAAAATATTATCTTCTAATAACTCTTTTTTGATATCTTCCAAAACCATTTGATCAAAAGTACGACCTTTGGAGTTCAATTCTCTATAGCTAGCATCAAATTTAGCATTCTTTAGTAATCCAAATTGTTTTTGATAATCTTCAAATTGCTCGAAAATTTCTCTTATCATAGATTCAGTTCGTTGTCTCAAAATTGATTCATATTCAACACCATCAATGAATCCATCTTCTCTATCATCAAATTCACCACTATCTTCCATTAAGTATAATCCAGTTTCACATGTAATCGTACCAGACTTTTGTCCAATGTATGAATTAATAATTATTCTAGATTCTTTACCTAAAATTGGACATTTCTCGTTGTAAAAGTAAATTGATACTGGGCCTCTAAATTTACGAATTTCACCTTTCCAAGTGAATGGAGAAAGTTTAGGTTGAACTCTTTTCTCGTTTTGATGATGAGTGACCTTAAGGTGTTTATATCCTAGAGATTGAATAAAATCAATAAAATCTCGATAAAGGATTGGATAATATCCTCCCGGACCACTTATTGATTCTGAATGATTATATTTTCCAATCCAATTTTCTCTATCATAATCAACTATATCTGCATACTTTTCAACCTTATCAGGCCACATACCATAATTTCCAGATGTGTGTTGAGGGTTGAATCTACTTGTGGGAATATGACTATTTACATCTGAAAGTTTAGGCTTATATCCTTCAAAATTTATTTCAATATTAGA
>CEOF01024533.1_pt1 | contig 15823 bp, 20 predicted proteins | sample 361311 | NCBI WGS metagenome assembly CEOF01 (sample SAMEA2619667, study PRJEB7988) | marine metagenome | biome: marine biome (ENVO:00000447); feature: surface water layer (ENVO:00002042); material: "saline water (ENVO:00002010), including plankton (ENVO:xxxxxxxx)" | depth 5 m
ATTGTAATTGGAACATTGATTACAGTGTCTATGGCAAACAGGCTATCTGGCCTTCCTGTAATGGGCCCATTTGATGAAAACATCTGATACTTCTGCTGATCTACTGAATTAGTATAACTGAATGATGCACCTTCAATCTTCAAATCTACTCCCGTTGAACGACCTGCGTGATTGATATGTTGATCATTGAATGTCTCTTGTGCTATAGGGTTGATATATACTAAAAGTAATGTTGCGAGAAGAACCGTTGATACAAATTTGGTTCCGCGCATCATTTATTCCAAGACATATAATCTATATGAGGTCAATGGAATTATTCTTGCTCGATAATGTTGTCAACATTTTCTTCGGCGAGTTTAAGCTTTAACTCATTATTCCTCTCTTTAGCCCTAGATGCAAAATATAATCCGAACGAGGGAATTAAGACCATTGAAAAACACCCTACTACAGCGGCTAAGGCCCATAGGAATTCTGTTGCAGCATCTATTGAAAATACTTCAATGGAAGAAAAATCTTCGTTGACAGTAGTTAGGAAGATCGTTGGCGAAGTCTGTCTTTCGCCTTTCTCAATGATCTCAATCTTAATTACAGATGGAGAATGCTCGTACTCGATGACTTTCTCAGCCTTTTCTGTAGCATCATCTAATGTTTTAGCGTATACAGTGCCATTATTTCTACGCCCAGGGTCTGTTGTAGTCATAGAATATATGCTCACATCAGAACCGTCTTCACTAATTGCTTCATGTGTAGAATTCTTGTAGCATGAATCTTCACAACTAAACTTATCAGCATCCGCTACGCCTAGTAATCTATTGCTATACAGGCCAGCGCTATTGATTAATTTAATAATTGAATCATCTGATAATTCAGTGGCTGTTAGATTGACCCAAGTCAAATTAACTCCATTAGCAGGCACATCCCAGTACCAAGTAGTAGTATTAGTTTGTTCATTGTATATTGAACTTGTCTGTTCGACATCATGATTTGTGGTTACCGCATCAGTTTGGTACAAATAATATGAGGGTGAAACTGTAGCTCCATAAACGGCATACGCAAGGATGAAAATGAGAGTAAATGAAAGCCCCAAAAGTGTCCTAATTAGGTTAGGGTTTTGGGCCAAAGCCTTCTGCATGATTCGTGCAAGAGTTGCCCCTTCATCAAGACTTGTATTTGCCGCTTTGGTATCACGATAATATTATTGTCCACCCGTTCTTTTCATATAGGGGAGTTTAGTCGGCAAATTGCTTGGTGTGTTTGTATGACTACATTTTATGATATCCCTGCTGATTTTTTGATACCTGCTCTTGCTGACCACTTGTCAGAAACCAAGGGCATGGAAGCACCTGAGTGGTCCAGTTTCGTTAAGACCGGTGCATCTAGGGAAAGACCCCCTACACAGTCTAATTGGTGGCACCTAAGGGCAGCCTCTATTCTACGTAAAGTTGCTAAAGAAGGTCCAATTGGTGTCACTCATCTTGCTCAGACCTACGGAGGCTCTCAAGACAACGGCGCTATGCCAAATACTCCAGGAGTTGCATCACGTCACATTATTAGAACAGCACTACAACAACTTGAATCTGTAGGATTAGTAGAAAAAGTACCTACTAAAGAAATAGATTCTGAAGATGGCAAGCAACAGTTATACTCTGGCCGTAGGATAACATCGTCTGGTCATAAGTTGTTGGATTCAATTGCCCATGCTAACCGTTCTGCAGCAGAAGAAATGTATCCGGGTCTTTCGAAGTATTAACGGACGTGAAATAGGTGGTTATTATGTCGGCATCAAACAATAATGAGTTGGCAAACATCAGGGAACAGCGAAGGCTAGAATTGCAAAAGCAAATAGAAAATCAAGCTAACCAACAACTTGATGCTGAAATAGCAGCACAACAGAGGCAACTTGAGAAAAATACCCTAGACAACACAATGAAGAAGTTGTTAACTCCTGAAGCCAGATCAAGAATTGCTACTATTTCTCTCGCAACTCCCGAAAGAAGCGAAATGATTAAACAAAGTATTGTTCAACTTTATGAAAATAAAACCTTTACTCCACCCATGTCTGATGAGCAGTTGAAAAAATTGCTTATGTCACAATCCAAGAGCCGCCATAGTGCGTCAATCCGTAGAATCTGAGAAGGTGCTCGAAATGTCAAGAAATAAACCAGCAGCAAAAAAAATACGCCTGATGAAGGTACAGAAGCAGAACAGACGTGTCCCAGTTTGGGTCATGTTGAAGACCGATAGAAATACAGTTTCGCATCCAAAGCGACACCACTGGAGACGCAGTAAACTGCAACGATGAGGTGATATGTATGGCTAGACCAAATGAATCAGAATTAATTGTCCCACTAAGGAATGCTTGGAATATCACTCGTTTTAAGAGAGCACCCAGAGCAATCCAGATCATCAAAGATTATGTTGTTCAACACTTGAAAGTAACCGAAGACGAAACTGTTTACATCGATAATTCGGTGAATGAATACATATGGTCTCGCGGTATTGAAAATCCACCAAGGAAAGTTAGGTTACAAGTCATAAGACATGATGACCCAGAATTCCCTATTGAAGTCAAATTGTTTGAGGAGTGAGAAAGATGGGAAATATTAGACCAAGTTTTATTAAAATTAGAGCAATTACACTTGTTGAACAACACAGAGAAAAATTCACTGAAGATTTTGACCATAACAAGAAAGTTGTATCACAACTTACCGATGTCAACTCCAAGAAGTTGAGAAATTGGATTGCTGGGTACGTAACTAGATATTTACAACGTCGTGTAGATTAGTGAGGGTTTTGCGTGTCAGTGCGCGTAGATTGGAATCGTCATCCAGTTAGTGTACATTCCGATGATAAGGAAGAGTTAGAGCGATTAGTTAATTTCTTGAAATTAAAGTATTCCATTAGAAAAAGATCACTAGTTATGGAAGATAGAGAAGAAGGTGGTTTCCTTTTTTTCCTATACCAACCATGTGACCCTAGATGGGTCGCAGAATTCATGAATTTATGAGGGTATATTATGGGAGATAGGCAAAAAATAAAACTCCCAACGTCATCATATGAATTGGTAATTATTCTAATTGGAACATCGCACCCAGGTAATCTAGGGGCAATATGTAGGAGTATGCTAAATTACGGCTTTGATAAACTACGTTTGGTTAATCCTATCTGTGATGTTGATGATGTGGAAGCAAGAAACAGAGCAAAACATGCAGGTCAGATTCTAGAAAATTGTCAAATTTTCAATTCACTTGAAGATTGTGTTAATGATTGTTCACTTGTAATTGGCACATCTGGTAAAAGAGAAGTAGGAAGCAAAACTGTATTCAGACATTTCACCTATCCTTGGGAATTGTCAAATCGCATAGAAGATTTCACTGGAAAAATCGCCTTGATTTTTGGCGAGGAAGGAAAAGGTATGTCAACAGATGATCTCGACAAATGTGATTTTTTGGTTACACTCCCTACATGGGAAGGCTATCCAATTGCAAATTTATCGCATGCAGTGAATGCTTTTGTTTATGAATTGCATAAAAACCGCGTCATTAAAAAACAAGGTTCGGACAATAGCATTCCAGATATAGTCCCACTTGAAAGGTCAATTAATTCAAATTTGAGAGGTATACTTGTTAAAGCGATAGAAGAAATGTCAGATTCTCTGCCTGGCAATGTTGAGCGTAAAAACAGTTTCAAGAATTCAATTATACGTTCAATAATGCTTTCAACTCCAACAGAGGATGAAGCAACAAGAATGGTCGGTGGCTTTTTGGATGCTACAACTGCACTACAATATGTTGAAGGAAATGAGGAATGGATTAGTAAGAGAAGAAGGAAAATTCAACCCATTGACTCTGAAGAGTGATTAATCAGACTTACGGCATATGGCGCTATTTGCTCCATGCTCTCTAACTGTAACACTTTCAACCCAACACCGGCCTTCATATATTTTCTCAATCAATTCACTTGCGTATTCCATAGCCATTTTGGCAAACATTTCGCAGCCTGTCCCATCTACGGGCACCATATCAATGGTTTGATTCTCATGCATTGTTTCAAATGCCGAAAACATAGGATCATCAATTGCCACTAAGGTCTTGTGGTCAAATTTTGTTCTAAGCCAAGATTCCAAATCTTTCAAGTTACCAAAATCTACAACCCAATTATTTTCATCTAATTCTTTTGCACCGAATACAAATTCGAACTCAAAGGAATAGCCATGCATGAATTTACAATGACTATCAGCGCGCCATTGTCTAAATGCCGCAGAAAAACCTCTTTCATGACCATACTTCTTAGCAGAGAAAAAACTACTCATTCTTCAACCTCCTCAAATATCAAAGATGCAGAATTTATGCAGTATCTTTCACCGCCAAAAGCAGCAGGGCCATCTTTGAATACATGCCCTAAATGAGCGTCACATTTTGAACATCTAACTTCTGTCCTTATCATACCCATGCTATAATCCTCAATTCTAGTTATACCTGCCGAATCTAGTTCAGTGTGGAAAGCCGGCCAACCACAACCAGACTCATATTTACCGCTAGAACTGAACAACTCATGTTCGCAACAAATACACTTGTAGACGCCGTTTCTCTTTTCTGAATTATACATTCCTGTAAACGGCCTTTCAGTGCCGGATTGTCTAGTAACCATGTATTGTAATTCAGTTAATTTTTCTTTATAGTATTCATCTTTGTGCATTCTTTCAACCTCTATTGCATTTTGTAAAACAGTATCCCAATCATCAACATATTCAACCGGATCTTTTCTTTCAATTGCGTTGAAAGCCAATATCCTCTCAATATCAGCTCCGCTTTTACCTGAACTTCTGCCTTTTTCATCGGGATTGTATGATGTATTAGTATTGGAAAAAATCAAATCAAAATCTAATTTTAATTCTTCACATGATTTGATTGCATCTCTAAGTATTGATTCTTTATCACCATCTATGTATGGCAATTCTAGTTTTACAAGTTCACTATCCCAATTACCGATACTAAATGCATGCTCTAATGACTTATAGAACTCAGGACGACAATCAGGATAAATAGCATGATCGCCAGAATGTACTCCTAGTGCAATTATTACATTTTTATTAGATTTTGAGGCAATTGAGAGAGCATAACCATACATGATTGATGAAAAAATCGCATTTCGATTGGGAACAACGGTTGATTTCATTTGTTCTTCTTCATAATGCCCCTCGGGTATATCTTTGCCGCCACTGATTAGAGAACTGTTGAAAATCATCATTGCGCTCTCTAAATTAACAATTTTTTGATCTATTGGCAAATTCATACTCTGCAAATATTCAATATTTGATTTTGAGCGGTCAATTTCTACCCTGTGCTTCTGTCCGTATTCATAAGATATGCAGCTAACCGAATATCCTTCTCTAAGTAATCTAAGTAATAGTGAGGTAGAATCCATACCTCCACTTAATGCCATAACTGCTTTTTTCATTAATCAACACCCATCCATTTATGTGTTTGCAGAGATAGTCTCCACCCATGATTTGATTTTACTACATCTTCAACCATTGCAAAATTTAATCCATTTTGCTCTACACTATCTGAATCAATGTAACACGGTTGGATATAATGGTGTGTGAATCCTAGTTTCAAATCATCATACATGGATAAATCTTGGCCACAATAAACAACCTTTAATTCATCGCCAGTTCGCTGAATTATCTTGCTATTTGGGTACAGTTGATCTTTTGGAGAAACACATACCCAATCAATAATTTCTGGAACCTTCAATGTCCCATTAGTCTCTACAGACAGATTTATGTCATATTTTTTTAGTTCCCTGCCGATTGTATCCAAATCTTGTAAGCAAGGTTCACCGCCTGTGAAAATAACTCTCTTGCACTGATAATTTAGAACCTTTTCAACAATATCTTCTAATTTCATTTCATCATATTCAAGGAAGTTGGTGTCGCACCACTCACACCTCAAATTACAATTTCCAAAACGAATAAAGATGTGCGGCACACCCATATGAAATGCCTCTCCCTGTATGGAATGGAAGATCTCAACGATTGGATATGAAGTCATATGAAGCCTCACAAAGGACCGGATTGAATTAGTTGCATCAACTCTTGTCTTGCTTCTTGTTTTTCAAAGAATACGCCTCGCATTGCAGAGGTTGTCATTACAGCATTTTGCTTTTTTACACCTCTGCACCTCATACATCCATGCGATGCTTCAATAATTACAGCCGCCCCTAATGGTGAAAGATGTTCTTCCAAATCATCCACCACACCTTTGGTTATTCTTTCTTGATTTTGCAATCTTTTTGCGTGCAAGTCAACAATTCTGGATAATTTACTAATTCCTACTATTCTATCAACAGGTATGTATGCAACATGTGCTCTTCCGCTAAATGGTTGCAAGTGGTGTTCACAAGTTGAATGAAATTCAATATCGCGCAAAAGAACAATTCCGTCATAACCTTCTCCATTAAATGTAGCATCCAAAATATCCTTTGCATCTTCTTTGTATCCGGAAAAAATCTCGTCCCATGACTCAATTACTCGTTGCGGGGTCCTTTTCAACCCTTCACGTTGTGAATCGGTTTCTAAATACGATAGTAATTTTTCTACCGCTTGCATTGCTTCATCTTTAGTTGTCATCCAAATCAACTCCATTTTTCCGCCCATGTCGCATATCAATATCGTCCAGTTGATCTAGTAATTTTCGACATGCAGTTCTAATTGCATCGGCTAAACTGATGAATTTTCTATCATCACCTACATGCAACCGCAAATCTCCAATAATTTCTGCAGGCATATCAAGAGAAACCTTAGGCATGGTCGACGGTACCATTTTTCATTAATTAATATTCTTATAGTAATACTATAGTATTATTACACTCGTAAATATGTTGATTTAATCAATCTGAAAGCGAATGTTGAATAGTCTCCGCCAATCGAGTAATAGTGATGAAAGGTAATATTTCAGCCGATGATGCACTGTCAATGCTCCATGACATTCGCTCTAGCACTGGTGAAATGGATACATGGGGTTTACCCGATGATGTTATCAGAAGTTTCTGTGAGACTGATGAAAAATTAACTATCGCTATCGCTGAAGGTCATAGTAACCACATGAAAATCAAAGAATCTTCCGATTCATCGATGTTGATGCTAGAAGAATCAATCCTTGTAGATAAGTTGCAAGACGATATTGTAAATTTTTATGCTCCAGCAACTGTCAATCCTTATGTCGCATTATCTGGTAAGGGGCCATGGATTATCACTTCCCACGGAGCGGTAGTTCACGATAACGGTGGATATGGGATGCTTGGGGCTGGCCATGGACCTGACTCGGTAATTTCTGCAATGTCTGAAAACTGGGTAATGGCTAATGTCATGACTCCATCTTTTAGTCACAAAAGATTGTCTGATGCTTTAAAGGCAGAATTGGGTCACACAAGGGGAAGTTGCCCCTTTGATAAGTTCATTTGCATGAATAGTGGCTCCGAATCTGTAACTGTGGCATTAAGAATTGCAGATGTTAATGCTATGAGACATACATCTGTTGGAGGTAGATATGAGGGGATGCCGATTAAAATGGTCTCAATAGTTCGAAGTTTTCATGGTAGAACTGATCGTCCTGCTCAAATTTCACATTCATGTAAAGAAGGGTATGATAACAATCTCGCAAGTTTCCAAAATCGCGATAATTTAATTTTAGTTCCCGCCAACGATGTTGAATCATTAAGGGATGTATTTGCTATGGCTGAAGAAGAGAAATTCTTCATCGAACTTGTAGCAGTAGAGCCGGTTCAAGGAGAAGGAAATCCTGGACAATGTATTTCTCGTGAATTTTATGATGAGGCTAGAAAATTAACCAAAGAGCATGGTTCAATGTTACTAGTAGATTCAATTCAGGCAGGTATACGTGGGCAAGGGTGCCTTTCTGTAGTAGACTATGATGGTTTTCAAGATTCGGAAGCACCAGATTTGGAAACCTGGTCCAAAGCAATTAATGCTGGTCAATATCCATTATCGGTTCTTGGAATGAATGATAGAGCTGCTGAATTATATGTCGTAGGTATTTATGGAAATACAATGACTACCAATCCTCGGGCACTAGAAGTGGCCGTATCTGTATTAGAACAAATGACTCCTGAATTGCGAAATAATATTAGAGATAGAGGTATTGAATTTGTCGATAAGTTGAAACTATTGTCTGATGAATTACCCGGCACTATAACCAAAGTCCAAGGTACTGGGTTACTACTTAGTGCAGAATTAGATCCTGAAAGATTCCCAGTTGTGGGTTTCGATGCTGTTGAACCATGGTGTCGAAGAAGAGGATTAGGTGTCATACATGGTGGAATTAATGCCCTTAGATTCACCCCGCACTTTATGATTTCATCAAAAGAAATCGATATGATAATAGATATTGTTAGAGATGCAATCAAAGCATTTTCATGACAAACTAGTTACTATATCTTCTCGACCAAATTGTTTAGCAGCATAATATGCAGCTAATACTGCATACAGGACAGAGGTCCCAAACCACACAATAATATGTTCAAAGATAACTCTGTCCATCAATAATTCTCTTAAAGCAAGTAAAATATTCACAACAGGCACTGCAAACCAGAAATTTTCTACACCATCAAGATTGATTACCTGAGTGAATAATGCAGGGAATATAATTAGAATTATTGCAGGTCCAAGAATTGAACCTGCCTCCTTAACGCTATGTGATCTCATAGCAATGGCCAACTCTAATGCGACGACCATTATTGCAAATAGCATTATTGAAACGGCAATTAACAGAACCGCGCTTAACGACAGTTGTGGAACCCCAATTACACTTGATGATGCTAGATAGCCAATTGCGAATAATAGTCCACAAATCTGCAAAACAACTCCTACACCTGTAATTGTAGCAACTCCTAACCATTTGCCAATAAGTAATTCATTCCTAGAACAAGGAAGGCTTAACAGAGCCTCTAAAGTTCCTCTCTCCCTTTCACCCGCAGTCATATCAATAGAAGGCTGGATGGCACTAGAAAATGTCCATACGGCTAATACCAGTGGAATAAAAAGCGATAATACCATTCCTGCTTGTTCACCTTGTGTTGCAACATCGCCTGATGATATTTCCCCGTCCCATCGTAATGGATTCAAAGTAGAGTTGGCATCTAATCCTTGTTCAGTTATTCTTCTTTGAGTTTCATTTTGCTCCCAAATAGTAAGGCTCTGAATCAACCTATTTCTTGCTTCATTAGAACTCTCGGATGTCGAAATATGTATAATTGCATAATACCAAATATCGTCTCTTTGCTCTATTCTCAAAATTGCATCGGTCGATAAACTTCGTAATCGGTCTAAGTCATCACCTGGATTTGCAAGCGTGTTATTATCGAATAAATTTTCAAAAGATAATGACACTGAAGTTGTATTTATTTCCTGCAATAAATCATCTGGGATATCATTGGATTGAATAATGATATCCACTTGCAAAGAATCTAATTCTGCTGCCTCACTCTCTAGTAGCAGAGGGAACATAATGAATAACAGTGGGAACATAAGTATTGGAATAACAATTATTGCCATTATTGTCCGCCAATCCCTAGTAAATTCAATAACCTCTTTTTTGGCTATTGCCTTGACTCTCTTGACCTTGGAACTACTCATCGTCATCCACCACCGATTCTAATTTAGGTATTTTAGGAGTGAATAAGGTTCTCCACCAACGTGTGAATTTACCCTCGGACTCTGAATCTTCATTCCTAGATCTGGCTTTTTCTTGCGTTAGTGAAACATATGCTTCTTCGAGATTTTTAGATTCTGTTTGACTAAGTAGTGCGGAAGGAGAACCATTAGCTTGTATATCGCCATTATGTATTATGATTATGCGATCACAAACCTGTTCAGCCTCAGCTAAATGGTGCGTAGAATAAACAATCGTTCCACCCTCGTCCCTTAATTGCTTAACAAGCGCTCTTACGGTTCTAGCACTAGTGATATCTAGGCCGGCAGTTGGCTCATCTAGTAATAGTACACTAGGTCCATGGGCAAGTGCCCTTAGTAGTGCTGTTTTTTGCTTCATTCCTCTTGAGAAACCTTTGGTGTGTCGTCCTAAATTTTCTAACATATCTAAATGCTCTGCGAATCTTGAAGTTCTGCTCCATGATGTTTTGTCATCTACACCATGCATTCGGCTATGATAACGGATATTTTCCCATGCAGTCAATCTAGAATACAGGCCAGTTGATTCTGGTACAACTCCTAGTTTTTCACGCATTTTATCAACAGGAGTGCCATCTTCCAGGCAGACTTTACCTGAAGATGGTTTGTATACTCCTGACATCAGTCTTAGAAGAGTTGTTTTACCTGCGCCATTACTACCAACTAAACCTACGACCTCACCTGATTTTATTTCCATTGAGATGTTTCTTAAGGCTTCTACATCGCCAAAATGCTTGGAAACATTTTCAATAGTCATCAGAGTCCTTGTCATGGACAGTTCAACTCGCACGTCCTTCTTCTATTGCACTATTTAGTCCGGGGTGTTTTGATTCTATATTCCGCGCTCTCACTAGTTGTTGCCTTAGCTGTGAATAAATTTCTTTTTGTGGAACTCCCATGTCAATTAAATGAGCGATCATTTCAAATGCCCCTTGTATTGCTCCAGCATCTAAAAATGCATCATTGGTAATATTATTATTCAATCTTAGAACTTCTAATCTTCGTGCAAGAAAACTAGCCTCTCGCTTAATCCTAGGTCCATCGACATGAGAAAGGGCGATTAACTGGTCTACACAAGTTCGCATGAAACAATTTACCCAAAGATGGGTTATTGTTGTTATGCCTAGTATTGTGTCAACTCTACAAGAACACCGCCAGTCGATTTGGGGTGTACAAAGGCAATTTTTTTACCACCAGCACCCAACCTAGGACTCTCATCTATCATAACAACATCATTATCTAACATTGTTCTAATCATCTCCTCTAAATCTTCAACCCTAAAACAAATTTGCTGAACTCCAGGTCCTCTTTTTGATAAGAATTTTCCAATCGGAGTATCTTCACTTGTCGGTTCAAGCAACTCAATTTTTGGCGGATTGACGTTCTTTTCAAAATCACTTGTTGAAAAAAATCTAGTCGTGACTCCTTGGTCTGAAACAACTTCATCTTCACCATCATTCTGCAAACCAATTAATCTCCAAAAAGGGGAACTAGTGTCCAAATTAGCAGTTGCTATACCTATGTGGTCCAAGAATATTTTTTGTTTCATAATATCACTTCAAAATCCACTAGGTGCCATCCAAGTACCAAATTCTTCCTTCATTGCACTCATTATTTCTCCTAATGTACATCCATTCCTTAAACTATCAATCACAAGTGGGAATAGATTGACATCGGTATTACAGGCGTTGGTGATTTGTAAAAGTGAATTATTAACAGTGTCTTGGTCTCTTTCTAAACGCCAATTTCTTAATCTCTCATGCTGAGCTTTTTCTAGTTCGGGATTAATTGCCATTGGTTTATGTTGAATATTTTCTTCCATTACGCCATGGTTCACACCGACGATCTTTCTTGAATTACTTTCAACTTCTTTCAGGTGTTTGAATGCGGAATTATGTATTTCGCGTTGTTGCCAACCTTCTTCTATTGCGATCATTGCTCCACCCATATTTTCAATTGTTTTGATTTGTTCCATCGACATATCGTATATCTGTTGGGTTAGAGACTCTACATGGTAAGAACCTCCGAGTGGATCTACTACATCTGCTGCACCACTTTCTTCAGCAATTATCTGTTGAGTTCTTAGCGCTATAGTTGCACTTTCTTCAGTAGGCAAACCTATTGCTTCATCATAGGAATTTGTGTGCAAACTTTGAGTGCCACCGCAGATTGCAGCTAGTGCTTGAATTGTCACTCTAGATATGTTATTGAGTGGTTGTTGGGCGGTTAAACTTACGCCAGCCACTTGGGTGTGGAATCTTAACATGCAGGATTTAGGGTTGGTAGGATTATATCTTTCACTCATCAAATCATACCATAATTTCCTTGCAGCACGGAATTTGGCTGCCTCTTCAAAAAAGTCATTATGGCAATTAAAGAAAAATGACAATCTAGGTGCGAAACTATCGATATCAAGTCCCGTTTCAATTGCAGCTTCAACATATTCAAGTGCATTGGCGATGGTAAATGCAACTTCTTGAACTGCAGTACATCCGGCTTCTCTGATGTGATATCCAGATATGGAAATAGTATTCCAATTTGGAATGCTATTGGAACAATAAGAGAATATATCGGTGATTAATCTCATACTTTGCTTCGGAGGAAAAACATAAGTCCCTCTGGCAATATACTCTTTTAAGATATCATTTTGAATCGTGCCTCTGATTTTGTCACTCGATACACCTTGTTCTTCAGCTACGAGTGTATACATTGCCAATAGAACCATTGCAGGGGCATTAATAGTCATTGAAGTACTAACTTGGTCGAGTGGTATGCCATCTAATAACTTGCGCATATCATCTAAAGTAGAAATAGAAACTCCAACTTTCCCAACTTCTCCTAATGAGAGTTCATCATCAGCATCTAAGCCAAGTTGTGTAGGTAAGTCGAATGCAACAGAAAGTCCTTTTTGGCCACGCTTTAGAAGTAACTTAAACCTCTCATTAGTTTCCTCGGCGCTAGAAAAACCTGCATATTGCCTCATAGTCCAAAGTCTAGAACGATACATGCTAGAATGAATTCCCCTAGTATAAGGTGGTTTACCGGCGCTTGGAATAAGTGATGGTTCAGCTCCTGAATTTTTCATTGTTTGTTCATCAGGCTGCATTGGTAAATTAATACCTGAAAGAGATTCCCAATTCTCTCGACGGTACTCTGCCATGAACATTCCAGATGCTCTAGATTCATCAAGACTACTATTTCAACAGCAACCATCATCGTTACATGATGATGACGAATCTTTTGTCGATGTTTCATTAGATTCGTGGACATGTCCGTGTTGTGATTCGCCTTCTGTAGCCGATCTGATGGAAACAACTTCAACATTGAATTTTAGTGTTTTACCAGCTAATGCATGATTAAAATCTGCAGTTACTGTATCATCATCTAAATCGGTAACAGTGAATGGAGCGGGACCATGAGGCATTTGAGCAACTAACTGGAATCCAACTTCGAGTTTTGTAGACTCTTCGAGTTGTGCGAACTGCGATCTAGGGATTTTCATTATAGCTGCATCTTCTTTCATACCATATGCATCTTCTGGCGCAAGAGTGAATTCTACTTTATCGCCAACCTTTGCGCCCATCAATTCTCTTTCAAATCCAGGGATCATTTGCTTGTGACCAACAATAAATGTTAATGGTTCTCTACCTTCGCTTGAGTCGAATGTTTCCCCACTATCTGGTAAAGTACCAGTGTAGTGAACACTTACTATTGTATCATTTTCTATATTTTCTGTCATTTACTCACCTTCTAGTTGAAATTCTTCTTATTTCTCTAATTAGAGAATTTGCTACATCTTCTGTTAAAATTAGTTCTGCTTGTTTTGATTCAATAAATTCTATTGCAGAATCAATGCTTGTTCTCTCGCCTTTAGCAATAATCTGCCCTAGAATATTAGATCGTTGCTCTTCAGGAATATTTGGATTATCCAATTCATCTCGTGCGAAATATTTGAATTCTAAAATTCTTTGACGGTTCAATTTCTTTTCCATTTTTTGACGCCCGCCGCCCTTCTTATCGCCTCGACGCTTGCGCTTTCTCTTATCACCGCTTATCGATGCTTTTTTTGTTTTCGATACGGTCTTGAATACGTTTTTGCTAATTGCATTATCGCTATTCAATTTAGCTTCAATTTGAGGATTAATATTTTCGATTGTCAAATCGACTTCTTTCTCGACGATTTGTTCTTGAACTTCTTCTACAACCGTTTCTTCGACAACTTGAGTAGTTATCTCTTGATATTTTTTCCTAGCCTCTTCTGTCTTACGATTGAGCTCTTCCCTTCGATCTTTTTTTGGAGTAGTAACCTCGGATTTTACTTTGGTTATTATACTGGGCTCAGGCATTTCGACAGAGACTTGGGCTTGTTCTTTAACAACAATAGTCTCATTTTTTAATTTTTTAGCAGCCTGTTTCTGTCTTTCAGCTAATGAAATCGAAGGTGAATTCTGTGTAACTGGAGCGATGGTTTTGGGAGCAGCCATTTCCTCTCTTTTTCTTTTATTTACTCTTTCTGCCTGCCTCTTATTTCGTTCAGCAGCAGCATTGCGCGCAAATGGATTGAGTGGTAAATCTCTCTTCTTCCTACCGACGATATCGCATTCCCCTAATATTAGCCCTATGACGACCTCTTAAAACCATTGGCTTCAAAATGTCTTTACGACCATATGATTGGAGTTTGGTCGGTTCTAAGATATTGATCTATTGCACTTTGTTCTAATGCTGTGTTTCTACCTGATTTTTGTTCTAGCCACCCGAGTCGTGCGATCATGGTGCCATTGTCGATACAATACATTCTAGGCGGAGCAAACGATTTCGAATCACGCTCAGTTGCCATAATTTCACACATTCGTCGGAGTCGATTATTACAAGCAACTCCACCGCCTAGTAATAATTCCGTTTTACCGGTATGAGATAGCGCCCTTTCTGCAACCTCTACGCATGCAGAAAATACGTGCTCTTGTAGTGACCAACATACAGCTCCAAGTGGTTTCCCGTTGTCAATTAGTCTTTGGGCAGCAGTCAAAACGCCTGAAAATGCCAAATCCATGCCTCTTACAGCATACGGTAATTCCAAACCATCCATCGAAGCGTCTGGGTTCTCTGCCAACCATTCAGCAGCTTTCTTTTCAATAACTGGACCGCCAGGAAATGGAATCCCTTGGGCTCTTGCAAATTTATCTAGCATATTCCCAATCCCGATATCTAAAGTTTCTCCTAATACCCGATATCTGCCTTCTAACCTAGCAATAACTTGAGTATTACCTCCTGATACATACAACAAGACAGGGTCATCGCAACCGCACTGTTGCCTCCCAATCTCAATATGAGCAACACAATGGTTGACGCCGATCAAAGGAGCATCCAGTTTACTAGAAAGTCCACGGGCAATAGCAGCTCCAATACGTAAGCATGGGCCGAGACCAGGCCCTTGAGAGTAAGCGATATTAGTGATATCTTTAGGCTTCAACTCATTTACTTCGAATAACTTGTTTAGGAGAATTGGTGCAACATCCTTGTGATGGTCTGCAGCTTGTCGAGGGTGAATCCCTCCTTGATCAGGGCTAACAGTGTCAGATACTGAGGGGAATGGAACGCCATTGCTATCTACTAGCCCGAAGGAAAGTGTGTGAGCAGTTGATTCGATTCCTAACGTCCAACTAATGTCCGCCATGAAATACCTACAAAGCCATTATTCTTGAACCCCCTGCATATAGCAGTTAACATGCGGACTATTTTGGTAGATGTGGGGCCAATTGCTCATATTTCCGGTAGCGGTCCATTAAGCGGCAATAGTATGATTGATGAAAATTCACTAATTACCCATGAAAAAGGAATTATTATTGAAGATAATCAAATAATGGATATCCGTGATTCAAATGAATTAGTCGATGAATATGGTCAACCGGAATTTGAAATCTCGAATTTATCTAAGTTAAATAAAGAAGGGAACAATATAATTTCCCTAGCAGGTAGAGCAGTTATTCCTGGTTTAGTAGACTCTCACTCTCACTTGGTTTGGAGCGGTGACCGTTCGAGAGAATTGAGATGGAAATTAAAGGGTAAGTCATATTCAGACATTGCAAGCATGGGTGGAGGTATAGTATCAAC
>CEOF01108675.1_pt1 | contig 15817 bp, 18 predicted proteins | sample 361311 | NCBI WGS metagenome assembly CEOF01 (sample SAMEA2619667, study PRJEB7988) | marine metagenome | biome: marine biome (ENVO:00000447); feature: surface water layer (ENVO:00002042); material: "saline water (ENVO:00002010), including plankton (ENVO:xxxxxxxx)" | depth 5 m
CGCTCTGCGTTAACCGCTATAGACAGTTATGGCCGTCCCAAAAGCATCGAATTATTAGTGCTCATTGATAGAAGATTTAGTCGCCATTTGCCAATACAACCCGATTATCTGGGTGCTCAAATTGATGCACTTGAGGGAGAAAAAGTACGAGTGCATTGGGAAGAGGGGCTCAATAAAAGTAAAGTACATTTGGAAAAACAGAATGCATGAAGACACTTTCGGTAGCTCATTTATTAGGAATCAAATACCTCAATCAAGATGACCTTTCCCTTTTATTTGAAACTGCCGACTACTTTAAAGAGGTAATTAATCGACCCATCAAGAAAGTGCCTAGCTTGAGAGATATAACTATTGCCAATCTCTTTTTTGAAAATAGCACACGAACAAAATTATCTTTTGAATTAGCTGAGAAAAGGTTAAGTGCGGATATTCTCAACTTTTCAGCAGGGCAGTCATCAGTTAAAAAAGGAGAAACCTTGATTGACACGGTGAATAATATTCTAGCCATGAAAGTAGACATGATAGTGATTCGACATCCCACACCTGGAGCCTCGCATTTTCTTTCACAACATGTAAACTCTTGTATAATTAATGCGGGAGATGGCACGCACGAGCATCCTACTCAAGCTTTGCTTGATTGTTTCTCACTGCAAGAAAAATTGGGTGATTTAAAAGGGAAACGCATTGCTATCGCAGGAGATATTTTGCACTCTAGAGTTGCCCTTTCAAATATTTATGCTTTAAAAATGTTGGGTGCTGAAGTGCAATTGTGCGCACCAAAGTCACTTCTTCCTAAACCCATAGGAGCACTTGATGTCTCAGTTTCTTCCGATTTGTTAGAAACACTTAAATGGTGTGATGCGATAAATATGTTAAGGGTACAAAATGAAAGAATGGATTTAAATTATTTCCCTTCTAATAGAGAGTATAGTCAAAATTTTGGGCTTAACAAAAAAATTATTGATCAACTTCCTCACGAAATACTTATTTTACATCCAGGTCCAGTAAATAGAGGTATTGAAATTACAAGTGAGGTGGCAGACTCTGAGCAAGCCATCATTTTAGACCAAGTTGAAAATGGTGTAGCTATCAGAATGGCTGTTATTTATTTATTGGCCAACAAGCTAAATATTCCACAACGTGATTGAGGTTTTTGAAAACAAAATTTATCGAGTTGTAGAAAAAGATTTTATAAATAATGTTGATCTACTAATTAAAGCACTTGAAAAGAAAGAGCCAGGAGATCTAATTATTGTATTTACAAAACCTATCCCAACTTTCCTAAAAAATCTTGATCGGCTTATTTCATATCAAAAAATACAAAACCGTTTATTGGTTTGGGTTTTACATTCAGAAACCGCCAATCAACTTCCTGCTGAATGGACTTGCGTTCCCACGCTTCAGGAAGCAATAGATTATATACAATTTGAACAAATGCAACGCGATATAGGATTTTAAACAAAGCAATGGAACTCACAATTTTAGGATGTCATTCAGCTACACCAAGAGAAAATAAACATACAACTGCACAAGTTTTAGAGGCAAATGGCCATCTTTTTTTAGTGGATTGTGGAGAAGGCACACAGATTCAATTGCGGATGGCTAAAATCAAATTCTCAAGAATTCAACACATTTTTATTTCTCATCTTCATGGGGATCATTTTTATGGATTAATTGGATTAATCAGCACTTTACGATTATTAGGAAGAAATGCACCGCTTTTCATTTATGGCCCCAAGGGAATTAAAGAAATTATTTTGCTGCAATTGAAATATGCTCAATCATGGACAGATTATCCACTTCACTTTATTGAATTAGAAGAGACAAATCAGTCTGTTATTTTTAAAGATGAAATGATTAAGGTTACAACTATTCCTTTGAATCATCGCATATACACAAATGGTTTTCTCTTTGAGACTCAGGAGGGCAAGAGAAAAATCAATAAAAATGCAACAGCAAAATTAGATTTGTCTGCTGTCCAATTTCAACAGTTACAGGCAGGATATAATTTGATTTTAAGTTCGGGGAAAGAAATTAAGAATGAGGAATTAACAATGGCTCCAAAACATGTCAAACGCTATGCATTCTGTAGTGATACTTGTTATGATGAAAGTATAGTTCCACAAATTGAAGGAGTTGATTTGCTCTATCATGAAGCCACTTTCTTAGAACAGCATATTGATTTAGCAATCAAGACAAAACACTGCACTGTCAAACAAGCAGCAACCATTGCCAAAAAAGCGAAGGTGAAAAGTTTAATGATAGGTCATTATTCCAATCGATATAAACATAAAAATAGTTTTCTTGATGAAGGAAAAAGTATTTTTGACCCGATACTTCTTTCAGAAGATTTAATTAGAATTTCTATTTAATGAGAATGGGTTGTAAATTTGACCAATGGAAATGAAAAATAATATAGGACATTTAAGAAGATCATATGATAAGCATACTTTAGAAGAGTCTGAGCTCGAGAAAACTCCAATAAATTTATTTGAAAAATGGTTTCAAGAGGCTGTACAAAATAATGAAATTGATGAGCCTAATGCAATGACTATTAGTACTTTAGGAAGAGATGGTTTTCCAAGAGGGCGGGTGGTATTGCTCAAAGCTTTTAGTGAATCTGGATTTGTTTTTTATACTAATTATACTAGCGAAAAAGGGAAAGCTATTGCTCAGCATTCTAAAGTTGGGCTGAGTTTTTTTTGGCCCTCTCAACAAAGACAAATCCATGTTCATGGTAAGGCCAGCAAACTTTTAGAGGAAGAGTCAGAAAAATACTTTCAAAGTAGACCAAGAGGAAGCCAGCTTGGAGCTTGGGTTTCTCCTCAAAGTCAGGTGATAGAAGATAGAGCGGTATTGGAATCATCACTTCATCAATTACAAAAGAAATATAAAGATAAATCTATCCCAAAGCCTAAACATTGGGGAGGCTACCTAATAGCTCCTCAAGCTTTTGAATTTTGGCAAGGAAGACCAAATAGGTTACATGACAGAATTAGGTATTTTCAAGTGGATTCAGAATGGAAATATGAACGCCTAGCACCCTAAAGAATGAAAGAATTAATTTTACTAAGGCATGCTAAATCCGCTTGGGACAGACCGTTATCAGACATTGATAGACCTCTTGTAACCAAAGGAATTGATAGGATTTCAGCAATCACACGTAGTTCAATTTTATTATTTGAATCGGTTGACGAGGTGTATTCTAGTCCTGCAAATAGAGCCCTACACACTGCTGTATTAATGCTCAGAAATGCGAGGCTTCCATTGGATATTTTAAAAGTGGATCAAAGACTCTACACTTTTGATGCTGAAGATGTGATCTCATTTATAAAAACCTTAGATTTTATTGGTAAGAGAATTGTTTTAGTTGGGCATAATCCGGCTTTTACAATTGTTGCCAATCAATTAGGAAATAAGATTATTTCTCATCTGTCCACCGCTGCTTGGGCGCATCTTACTTGGAACAATGAAGAAGATTTAGAAGCCAAAACGGTGCTCGGTGATCCAAAAATGATATTGTAGAATTATGAAACGCTACATTAATAGAGAATTAAGTTGGTTGGATTTCAATGCTAGAGTTCTTCAAGAAGCAGCTGACCAAAGAGTACCATTGTTAGAGCGCCTTAGATTCATTGGGATTTTCTCTAATAATTTAGATGAATTTTTTCAGGTTCGTTATGCTACGGTAAAACGAATTGCACAATCTGATAAAACAGGAAAAAAAATATTTGGAGGGAGTGTTGCTTCAGATCTACTCATTGAAATAACTCAAAAAGTTATTGCGCAACAAAAGCAGAGTAATTTGATTTTAAATGAAATTGAAAAAGCTCTCGTTCTTGAAAAAATATACTTTATTGATGAGAAACAAGTATTTCCTGAACATGAGTCTTTTCTAAAAGAGTATTTTATTAATCATGTCAGTCCTTCGTTAATGACTATTATACTTAGGGAAAATGAGGCACAAGATTTTAGAGACCACTCTGCTTTTTTGGTTATTAAACTGGTTTTTGAACAAGCAGAATCACAATATGCTTTAATAGAAATCCCAAAGGAATTAGACCGCTTTGTAGTATTACCAAAAGTAGATGAAAAACAATACATCATGTTTTTAGATGATGTTATTCGTTTCCATTTTCAACTCATATTCAACTTTTTTGATTATAGTTCCATTAGTTCCTTTATGATCAAGGTGACGCGGGATGCTGAGTTAGATATGGAGGGAGACGTCTCTAAGAGCTATGTCAATAAAATTATAGAAAGTGTAAAAGATCGAATTTTAGCAGAACCAGTTCGTCTAGTTTATGACAGTAGTATAGAAAGGGATATGCTTCAACTTTTAAAAGACAAACTTGAAATTGATTCTACTGATAGTTTGATTCCTGGAGGGCGTTATCATCATAGGAGAGATTTTATGAAATTTCCCAATTTACACCGACAAGATTTACAATATGAGCAAATAGAACCTTTAGCTATTCCGGGTTTGTCTTTAGAGAAAAGTATTTTTGGAGCTATCGATACAAAAGATTTTCTTCTTTACACCCCATTTCATAGCTTTTCCTATTTCATTAAGTTCTTAAGGGAAGCTGCTTTAGATCCAGAGGTAACTTCTATTAAAATTACAATTTATAGACTTTCTAAAATTTCCAACGTTGTCAGTTCCTTAATCAACGCAGCTAAAAATGGAAAGAAAGTTTTAGTTCAAATTGAATTACAAGCCCGTTTTGATGAGGCCAATAACATCAACCATGCAGGGCAATTAGAAGCCGCTGGGGTAAAGCTCATATTTGGTATTCAAGGGCTCAAAGTACATTCTAAAATTGGAGTGATTGAAAAACGTGTCAATGATAAAATAAGACGATTTGGGTTTATAAGTACAGGAAATTTCAATGAAGATACGGCTAAGGTGTATACAGATTATACCCTATTCACGTCAAATAGAAAATTACTCAAAGAAGTAAATAGGGTATTTAACTTTTTAGAAGTCCCTTATAAACTTAAAAAATATAAACATCTAATTGTATCTCCACACTATAGTGCCAATATGATAGAACGGTTGATAGATAATGAAATAAAAAATAGATTAGAAGCTAAAACATGTGGTATTCAATTAAAGATGAATGCCATAACTAATTTTAGATTGATAGATAAGCTATATGAGGCTAGTGCAGCTGGGGTTCCTATAAAAATGATTGTAAGAGGCATATGCTGCTTAATTCCAGGAGTCAAAGGGCTAAGCGAAAATATTGAAGTAGTCAGCGTGGTGGATAAATTTCTAGAACATCCACGTGTTTACATTTTTGAAAATGGTGGAAAACCAAAATATTATATTTCCTCAGCTGACTTTATGACCCGAAACATAGAAAATAGGGTAGAAGTAGCTGCTCCAATTTATGATCTTGATTTACAAAATCAAATTCAAGCTGTTTTTTCACTTTGTTGGGATGACAATATCAAGGGAAGGCATGTAAATGGTAGAAAAGGGAATCAATTTATTGAAAACAAAAAATCAAAAATTCGATCCCAATGGGCAGTTTACAAATATTATGAAAACCAGAGTGAATAGATATGGAGATAGACAAATATGCTGCGATAGATATTGGTTCAAATGCCGTTAGAATGCTAATTACCAACATTATAAAGATGGAGGGATCGGTCTATTTCAGAAAAAATTCACTAATTCGAGTACCCATCAGGTTAGGAGAAGATTCATTTACATCAGGTGAAATCTCTAAAAAGAATAAAAAACGACTTATCGACTCCATAAATGCCTTTAAATTGCTTATGGAAGTACATAATGTTAAAAATTATTTAGCTTATGCTACTTCGGCTCTTCGAGAAGCCACAAATGGTCAAGAAGTGGTCAAGGAAATAAAAAAGGAAATCGACATCAATATAGAATTGATCGATGGAGTAAAAGAAGCGGCAATTATTTCAAACACTAATATTTTTGATCAAGTATCTATTGAAAAAACCTTTCTTTATGTAGATGTTGGTGGTGGGAGCACAGAATTTAGCTTACTTCGGAAAGGAAAACGAATTTGCTCAAAATCATTTAAAATTGGAACGGTAAGATTAATCAATGAAAATGCGAGTCAACAAGTGTGGCAAAGTATTAAGAAATGGATCAAAAAGAATTTAAAAGAGTACAATAAAATTTATTTACTAGGTACTGGAGGCAACATCAATAAACTTCATAAGATGGCTGGTTTAAAGGAGGATAAACCTATAACTTATTTGATATTAAATGCTTTATATAAAAAGTTAGCTGCCCTCACCTATCAACAACGCATTGTGAAATCAGGTTTAAATCCAGATCGTGCAGATGTAATTTTACCGGCTATGGAGATATACATCAAAGCTTTACGATGGAGCAGGTCTAAAGTTATTTATGTTCCTAGGGCAGGCCTATCTGACGGTATGATTAGAGAAATTGCAAAAAAAAAGGAATAACACTCTAGCCATGGATGTTTTCTTTTTCCCCTAATTTTTTCATTATTTCAGCTTCATACACTAACAATGCTTGCCATTTTTTTTTCACGAGTGCAGGCGAAGCATAAATTTTTGCTAGCTTAAGAAAAAGCACATAGTGATTGGCTTCACTAATCATTAGTTTTTTATAAAAGGTCCTTAATTTGTGATCGTTTAAATGCTCAGACAAAAGTCTAAAACGTTCACAACTTCTTGCTTCAATCATACCAGCATATAGAAGACGGTGAACTAAGTGGATTTCTCTTGATCCTCCCTTTGGAAAAAAAGTAAGAAGGTCACGAACATAATAGTCAGGTCTTTGATTGCCAAGAGTATATCCACGTTCTTTGATGAGTTGATGAACCATTTTAAAATGACTCATTTCCTCTTGAGCAAGATCAATCATTTCGGAAACTAGTTCTTCTTTTTCTGGAAATGAAATGATAAGAGAAATGGCGGTGTTAGCAGCCTTTTGCTCACAATAGGCGTGGTCAGATAAAATTTCGCTAATATTTTTTTCAACGATTTTGACCCAACGTGGATCTGTGGGTAGTTCTAATCCAAGCATTGTTAAAATATTTAAAAATCTAAATCAAAGGTTTCTTTCAAATTTTTTAATTCTGGATTAATTTTTAAAAGAAAATTATATTTTTCCTGAGCAGTATAAACAGTTTCTTCTCTAATTTGTTCACTAATTGAAAGCTCGATTTTCATTACAAAATTATTTAATTTTACTCTTAAATAATCTAATATTTCAGGTAGCGCTTCTTCCAATTCTATTTGGTTTAGTGCATTTGCCACCTGGTAGGAAACCACAAAATTATCGTTCAACAACGGTTTCTTTAGCGCAAGAATAGAGGCTATATTTTGTGATCCTTCTTTGATCTTCAGTTGGGTAAAATTATACCAGTGTTTTTGCAAATCTTCTTCTGTAAAGTTATTTTTTACTACCTCATCGGGATTAATTGGAATATTCTTTTGTTGCTCAGCTTGCTTTTTTAATGCTATGCTTGAAATTGATAGACTTGAAACAGATCTGGCTTGGCTTGGAGTCTCTAAACCTTTTCTTTTTTCTGGAATCTCAGGCAATTTTTCATCCTCCTTGTCAATTTCAATTGGACTTTTTTCAAATTGAATATTGGGTGACTTATCTGTCTTTTTTTTGTTATTTTGCTGAGAAATATCTGCATTTTCGGTTGTAGTAATTTGATGTAAGTAATTATGAGGAATTATGTAGTCTTTTTTTTTTCTCCATTAAAATGGAGTGAGGCTAATTGTAAAAGACAAAGCTCAATATGTAAATTTTTATTTTGACTACTCTTAAAACTAATCTCACACTGATTCAACACCCCAAGGGCTTCAAGAAGCCACCCAGTATTTATATTCTGCGATTGTTTTTCATATTTATCTTGAATGCCTTGCCCAAGTTCTAGAAGACCATTCGTCTTTTGGTCTTTTACAAAAAGTAGGGTCCTTAAATGCTCCTCTAATCCCAAAATAAACTGCATCCCATCAAACCCTTTTTGTCTCAAAGAATTAAAATCAATAAGTACTTCTGGAATTTGATGTTTTAAGAATTGATTGACAAAAGAAAAATAAGAGTCAAAATCAAGAACATTTAAGTTTTCGGCTACAAGAGTTGTTTTAAGGTTACCATTAGTAAAACTAACCATGCGGTCATAAATTGAAAAAGCATCTCTTAAAGAACCGTCTGCTTTTTGAGCAATAAGCAGAAGTGCTTCATCCTCGAATTTTAATTCTTGTTGAATGGCAATTTTAGTTAAATGTTGTTGGATATCTGAAACACTTATTCTTTTAAAATCATAGACTTGACAACGAGATAAAATGGTGGGGATGATTTTGTTTTTTTCTGTAGTGGCTAAAATGAATATTGCATGTTTTGGTGGTTCTTCGAGTGTTTTTAAAAAAGCATTGAAGGCTGACTGGGAAAGCATATGAACCTCATCAATAATGTACACTTTATGTGTTCCTAATTGAGGAGGAATACGTACTTGTTCGTTAATTTTTCTAATGTCTTCTACTAAATTATTCGATGCAGCGTCTAATTCAAACACATTAAAAGCAAAATCTTCAGACTGATTTCGATTTTGCGAGTTGATTTCTTGAGCAAGTATCCTCGCACAGGAAGTTTTCCCTACCCCTCTTGGGCCACAAAACAAAAGTGATTGAGCCAGTTGCTTAGTGTCTAGAGCATTTTGGAGGGTTTGTGTAATTGCTTGTTGCCCGACAACTTCCTCAAACCTTGTGGGTCTATATTTTAAAGCCGAAACAACAAATGGTTCCATTGTATTACAAATATAGGAATCGCAACATTTTGAAAGTTCCACTTTTTAAGATAAAAAGCCTTAATTATTAACAAAGATGCTAAATTTGTGTTGCAGGCTATCTTATCGCTCTATTTTTATAAATAGAGAGGAAAGTCCGGACACCTTAGGGCAGCATAGCGGGTAACACCCGTCGTGGCAGCAATGTCATAGGAAAAGTGCAACAGAAAGCAAGTACAGTTTGGCTGTAGTGAAATCCGGTAAACTCTATGCGGTGCAACGCCAAGTATATCTACAATTAAGAGTAGTCCGTTCAATGTAGAGGGGTAGGCGGCTAGAATGTGCCAGCAATGGCCCATCCAGATAAATGATAAGACTAGACAGAATCCGGCTTATCGGCCTGCTTTTTATTTTGAAAAAAAACTAAAACTATTATTTCCATACACCCTTGAATATCCCCAGTTAGAGTGTCTATCTAATAAATATTTTTTTTCGTGCTCAATAATTAATAACCCTTGCTCTTCAAGTCTTGGTATTGCTTTATCAATTAAATCTTCATATGCACTATAATCCCAATCATAGGGAGGGTCAGCAAAAATAAAGGTAAAATTTTTATGACTGTTTGTTAGATATTGTATTACATCACTTTGAATAGTGTTTATTGTAAAATCAAGTCCCTCGGAGGTTTTATCAATAAATGCAACACACTTTCTGTTTTGTTCTACTGCAATAATCTCAGATACTCCTCTAGAAGCAAATTCATAGCTTATGTTTCCTGTGCCTGAAAATAAATCTAAGACCACAATATTTTCAAAACTAAATTGATGATGTAAAATATTAAACAAACCTTCTTTGGCCCTATCAGTAGTTGGCCGAATAGGTAAATTTTTCGGTGCTATGAGCCGTCTTCCCTTAGCACTCCCCGAAATGATTCGGATCATATGAAGGAATTTACAACAAAGGGAGAAGGATGTTCCTCTGAGAGTTTATGTTCTCTTTCAGTAGAAAGAAAAAAAATAGCATTTTGATAAATTTTGGTAGCCTCATAATATTTTCTGAATGGCTCAAATTCACCCATAAAAATCATAGAAAACTCGTCTGGATCCCATTTCATTTGCTCCACAATAAAAAAAAGATAATACAAAAAGGTTTCTTCTGAAATCAATTCAAAAGTGTTGTAGAGTTCAAATAGATCTCCTTTAAAAACAAATACGTCAAAGCTATCTTTACTTAAATGAATATAAACTTTATTTCCTGGGTGTTCCGCAAGTTTTAATAGAATACAATCAAAAAGAGTTTTGTGGTAATGTGTTCTTTCTAAAGTTTTAGCATGTGCCTTTAAATAATCAAAAACAAGTGGTCGTTCTTCATACATAAGAATCAGTTTTTGCACTTCATTTTGATCATATACCAATTTACCATTAGACGATTTTGGTGCAAAAAACTGCCAATAGTCCTGTAACTTTCTTTCAGAAAAAAGAGGTTTAGGTATAAAAAGGCAAGGCCCGTCATGACAAATCCATTTGATGTCTTCATATTTCTTTTTGGGGGAATAGTGTAATAAAGACTCAAAAATATGACGTGTTTCCTCATTAAAATAAATAGTTTCTTGAAAGTCTATCGATTCAGATGTACAAAAAGAAAAACCATTTTTATAGCTGTGAATGGATAGTGAATTTATGTACGAACTATTTTTCTTTTCTGGCATCAAAAATAGTTGGCCAGTTTCCATTTGTACTCACGTCGGTGAGAGATCCCAAAATAATATCAGGGCCATTCACACCATCTACAGAAACTGTTTCGTTTTCTTGCTTCACAAAGTCTTGGTTTTGATCATGTAATATAATATTTTTAGCCACTTTAACTTCAAAAACAGGAACTTTATAATTGTTCTTATTAATAATATCAGCTTTTAGTTGGAATTTGGCGTCAATCCCTTCAATAGGTACAGTTTCCATTTCTTTAAATCTTGAACTTGTTTTGAAAAGAGAATCTTTTACTGGTACAAAACCTAAAGTATCAATCACGATGACCTCCTTCAGCATATCAATACGATATGTTCTATCATATTCCATATAAGAAGAGTCTCTTTGTTCAATGAGGGTAAAAATACCTTCATCTATAAACTTAACAAGACTATCAAAATTATTTGAAAACGAACCCCTAACGTCTCTATGGGCAATTTGCGCTAAACGAATGTCTTTTAACCGGTTTATGACTTGAGCATAACGCTCATTTTTTTTCTGATTAAACTGTATCGGACCATTTATCGAGTCGTAAATTTTGTAACTAAAGAAAAACGATAATATCCAAAGTACAATCTGAGCAACTAATTTCATCTAATGATAAATTTTAAGACAAAAACAAATCTACAATTTTTTTTTAATCACTAAAGTTTTTGAAATAATTTATCTTTATCCATTACAATACACCCTATGAACCGCTCATCCATTTCGGCTTTTTTAGAAAAAAACTTTGGATTTGTCCCCACTGCGTCTCAAGAAGCATGGTTTCCAGCGATTGCTGCCTTTTTAGCCAATAAAGAAAACCCAGTCTTCATTCTTAAAGGATACGCAGGGACAGGAAAGACAACCCTTGTAGCCTATTTGGTGCAACACCTTCAAACTCTTCGATTTAAATGGGTTTTAATGGCACCAACGGGCAGAGCAGCTAAAATTTTATCGTACTATGCTGGTCATAAAGCTTTTACTATTCATAAGCAAATATATTTTCCGAAGAGCAATAGTAGGGTAGGTATTCAATTTCAATTGAAACCCAATCGATTTACAAAAACAATTTTCATTGTTGATGAAGCTTCAATGATAGGGGGCGATGCGCAACAATCAAAATTATTTAAAAATGGCTCCTTATTAGAAGATTTGGTGAATTATGTTCGGCAGGGTAAAGATTGTAAACTCCTTTTTGTGGGTGATGCCGCTCAATTACCCCCCGTTCATTTAGATAGAAGTCCTGCCCTGGACAGGGTTACTATGGAAAAGTTTTATTTTGATGAAGTTATTTGTAATGAACTTTCTGATGTTGTTCGACAAGCTAAAGACTCAGGAATCTTATATAATGCTACCAAAATACGAGAACAAATAAATCGAGAATTTTTTGAAGCTTTTGAATTTGAGCTTTCTCCTTATAATGATGTGATACGTTTAGAAAGTGGAGAAGAAATGTTAAAAGCTCTTCAAGAATCTTATGATGAGGTGGGAAAAGAAGATTCATCAGTCATCGTTAGATCCAATAAAAGGGCTACCCTATATAATAAAAATATTAGGAACCGTATTTTGTTTTTGGAACATCACCTAGCAGTTGGAGACCAATTGATGGTTGTTAAGAATAACTACTTTTGGCTAAGTCCAAATTCACTACCAGGATTTATTGCCAACGGAGACCTAATTGCAATTACAGCCATTCATCAGTATAAATCACTGTATGGTTTTTCATTTGCAGAAGTAAGTGTTCAATTGGTTGATTATCCAGAAGAGCCTTCTTTCGAAACCACTGTTTTATTAGATACTTTAGAAAATGACCATGCTTCTCTCACTTATGAAAAATCGCAAGAATTATATCATGCAGTTCTTGAAGATTATGCCGACATAAAATCTAAATATAAAAAACTACTAAAAGTTAAGAAAAATACTTTTTTCAATGCGCTTCAGGTTAAATATTCCTACGCGATCACTTGTCACAAATCTCAAGGGGGCCAATGGAAAAGGGTGTTTATTGAGCAACCCTATCTACCAGAGGGTATGGATAAAGATTTTTTCAGGTGGCTGTATACCGCCTTGACACGTGCTAAAGAAAGAGTATATTTGATAGGATTTTCAAAATTCTATTTTAATTAGAAGTTTTGCGTGTTGTAGCTTTAATTCCAGCCCGATATGATGCTCAGCGTTTTCCAGGTAAACTGATGGAAGCTTTGGGATCTAACACTGTCATAGGACAAACCTATAGTGCAGCCGAAGAGTCAGCTCTTTTTGATAAAGTGGTTGTAGTTACTGATAGCGAACGCATCTCCAATCATCTCAATGAAATTGGAGGAAATGTACTCTTGAGAAAAGAAGTACATGCCTGTGGAAGTGATCGTATTGCAGCAGTTGCTCACGAATTTGAGGCTGATATTTTTCTAAATATTCAAGGAGATGAACCTTTTTTAGACACAGATAGCTTTAAGGCTTTATTGGCTGTCTTTAAAAATGATCCGAACCAAGAAATTGCTTTGGCTTCCCTTATGAACCCTATTGTTAATAATAACGAAATTGAAGATCCAAATGTGGTTAAAGTAATAGTTAATAAAAAATATCAAGCACTATATTTCTCTCGTTATCCGATTCCTTACAACAGAAATATTGAAAACTCGCCTAAGCGTTTTAAACATCGAGGCGTATATGCCTTCAGAAAAGACGCTTTAATATCATTTAGTCAACATGAAGTTACCCCTCTTGAAGAGTCAGAAAAAATTGAATGTATTCGATTTCTAGAAATGGGACAGCGAATACAAATGATAGAGACCACAATAGAAGGAATTGGAATTGATACACCAAAGGATTTGAAAAAGGCCAGAAAAATAAGCCATAAAAAAGATTGAATGACGTCACAATTTTCGAGATGGTTTTATTTTAAATTTTTAGGGTGGAAACTCATTGGAAGTCTACCTGATCTAAAAAAATATCTTATTATTGTTGCACCACACACTAGCTGGCGTGATTTTTTTGTAGGCCTTTTAGTGAGAAGTATTTTAAAAGAAAAACTAAATTTTGTGGGTAAGAAAGAACTTTTTGGTCCATTAACAGGTTGGTTTTTTAAAGGGTTAGGTGGTGCACCAATTGACCGGTCAGGAAATAAAAATACTGTTGATGCAATCGTATCCCTTTATCAACATAGAGACTACTTCAGATTGGCTTTGGCACCAGAGGGTACCAGAAAAAAAGTAGACCAGTGGCGCACTGGTTTTTATCATATTGCTAAAAAACTTAATATCCCAATAGTTCCAGTGGCCTTTGATTATTCAAAAAGAAGCGTGACCATTTTTGATGCCTATTCTATGCTCGAGGAGCAGGAAAAAGATTTTAAGAATTTAAAAGCTTTTTTTGACGGAGTTAAAGGGTATCACCAATAATAGAGCTAAAAAGACAATTTATTCTATGGTGTGATACACATTTTGGACATCTTCGTCTTGCTCAATTTTTTCTAAAAGTTTATCAAGTTCTTTCTGTTGTTCAGGTGATATTTTTTTTGTCACCTGCGGTATCCGATCAAATCCAGAAGACAAGATCTCTAAGTTTCTATTTTCTAATTCTTTTTGAACTGCTCCAAATTTTTCAAAAGGAGCATAGAGCAATAGACCATCTTCATCAACAAAAACTTCTTTTACACCATAGTCTATGAATTCAAGTTCTATTTCTTCTGGATCTAGGCCCTCAGAAGGAATTCTAAAATTACACATGTGATCAAACATAAATTCCACGGAGCCTGATATTCCAAGGGTACCATTGGCTTTATTAAAATAGCTTCTGATGTTTGCAACCGTGCGGTTATTGTTGTTAGTTGCTGTTTCAACTAAAATAGCAATTCCACTTGGACCATACCCTTCAAATAATATCTCTTTATAGTTCTCTGTAGCTTTATGATTTGCTTTTTTAATGGCTCGTTCCACATTATCTTTAGGCATGTTTGCAGCCTTTGCGTTTTGAATGACTGCTCTTAAGCGTGCATTATTAGCTGGGTCTGGACCTCCTTGTTTGACGGCTATTACAATATCTTTTCCAATGCGTGTAAATGTTTTTGCCATTGCAGACCATCGTTTCATTTTTCTTGCTTTGCGAAATTCAAATGCTCTTCCCATATATTGGATTTATTGTTAAAAGTAAAAAAAAATCACAAGGGCTTTTTTGTGTTTAAAATGTTGCAGTCATTCAACACATCGCTATATGAGAGTAGTAGATGATTAGGGAGTTTATTCTCTTTAGGCAAAGTGGCTAAATAGCGCATTTGATTTGAAGTAAACACTTGTTTGAATCTTCCAGGTTTTTTATGTCGCACATTCATCAGGAGTTGAACAAATTCATAATGCGATATAAGATCTGAACTTCCCAAATGATAAATTCCAGTTTTTTTTTGATTAATGATATAATGAATTTGTTGTGAAAGTCTGGAGTCACTGTTTACGTTGATGATAGTGTTGGGAAAAACTTCGATGGGCGCTCCAGCCATTATGTCCTTATCAAATGCTACAACCCTTGGTGCTTGTTTGCCAAAAATCATTGGGAGGCGCGCAATTACGTATTTTCCGATAGGAAGCCGCATGATTTGATTCTCAATTTTGATTTTTATTTTACCATAAACACTCTCTGAAAAGGTTTTGTCATACTCATAGGATGGGTAGTGTCTAAAGGTATCGAACACATTTGCAGAGGATAAAAACAAAATTCTTGAGTTGTGTTTTTTTACATAATCACATAGGAGATTATGAGCATCAATTTGAGTGTCAAAATCACCCCGAAGAGCGGAGATAATAAGTTTGGGTTTAACCTCTCGTAAAAGAGCGCTTAATTCCTCATTTTCAAGATCCAAAGGAAAAAAATTTTGATTTTTTCTAAATCCCTTAGCAGTATAATAGGTAGCTTTTACTTCAAAAAAAGGAGCTAATTCTTTATATAGTGAATGACCAACAAAACCGCTCCCTCCTAAAATTAAAATCGGTTTCAAATAGTAGGTTTTAGAAAGGGTGGATTAACAATTTTTGCAAAGACGAATTTAGTTCTAATTTTTATCAACACATTGTGGTCAACTTTAGCATTTTCTTTTTCTATGTAAGCCAAACCGATGCCACATTGTAAACTTGGAGATTGCGTTCCTGAGGTAATCATTCCAATTGGTTTTTCAGTTAAATCAAAAACCTCATATTCATTGCGGGGAATTCCTCTTTCAAGCAATTGAAGTCCAACTAATTTTTGTTTTGTTCCATTTTCTTTTTGATTTTGTAAAATGCTTGCTCCTATACATTGCGTTTCTGGTTTTGTAACCCAACCCAATCCTGCTGCTATAGGAGA
>CEOF01197937.1_pt1 | contig 15815 bp, 11 predicted proteins | sample 361311 | NCBI WGS metagenome assembly CEOF01 (sample SAMEA2619667, study PRJEB7988) | marine metagenome | biome: marine biome (ENVO:00000447); feature: surface water layer (ENVO:00002042); material: "saline water (ENVO:00002010), including plankton (ENVO:xxxxxxxx)" | depth 5 m
AATTATAGTTTATGATTTCTAATGGATTTAGTGGCCAAAGCTTTATTGTACGATCATAACTTGCCGTTATAAGTGTTTTAGTTTCATTATCAATAAAAGATGATGTAATCCAATCTTTATGTGATGAAATATTCGCGATAGAAGAATAATTACTGTTTTGCCATTCATTCCCGTTTCCATAGAATATATTAATTGCTCCATCAAAACCGGTCGTTGTTAAGATTGACTTTTCATTTAAAGTAGTCACAGCACAACTACTAATTTTTGATTTGTGAATTTGATTATTAAAAAGTGTTTCTTTTGTTTCTAGATTTAAAATGATAACATTACCGTTCTTTAATCCAATCGCTATCTTATCATTTTCAAAAACCTCGGAAAGTGAAGTGATTTCACTATCAAATGTTTTTAATAAGCTAGTAACCATGACATTGTTAGCACGATTCCACTTTATATTTTTCAAATTAAATTTCCCACTAACTCCCAAAAAAGCATCCTGGTGTTTTGTCAAATTGTGTAGCGGTTCATTAAAGTCTATTTGAGAGAGTTCATTTGTATTCAAATTAAAATTATAAAGTGAATTGTTAAGCAAAAGAAGGGTTTCATTTTTTTGAATTGGAAAAACATCAACGAGTGTTTGTTTTAAGTTAATTTGATTTTCCTTTTGCATCAATTTTACATCAAAAATTTGAGGTAGGGCATTGAAAAAACTCAGTATGATTTTTGACTCATCAATAATATAAAAGGTGCGAAGGTTTGGCATATCAACTTCAGCCATAACTTCAAAAGTCTGTCTATCAAGGAAAGCAATTTTGTTATCTATCTGCTGACAAACAATGGTGTTTTGATCATCCAAAAAAGCAATTTTTTTTATCTGTTCTTGGCTAGTATAATTTTTTTGATAAAGTGACGAATACCCTTTTAAAAGTGAAAAAATAATTTCTTTTTCATAAATGTTACCATTGTTGTCTTTATTGGAGGAAAAAGCCTCTTTTGCAAGTGAAAATCCTCCCGAGAGGTCACCATTCTCATACATTTGAATAGACCTAATTGCGTCTGATCTTGCAATTTGTTGTAATGTCTTTCTTTCAGCAAACTCCTTTTGTCTTGTTGCTTCCTGTGCATTATTATTAGCAACCACAGTCAACCTTTGAGCTTCTCTTTCGTTCATTCTTGCCTCAAGTTCTTTTTGTTGGGCAAGCTTTGCATTTTTTTGGGCTAAGTTTTCAGCTTCCATAGCAATAATTGCACGTTGTTTAGCAATTTCCTCTTGCTGTTTGGCAAAAGCCGCATTTTCTTGAGCTTTTGCAGCATTCTCTTTTGCTTTTATGGCGTTGAGAGATGCAAGTTTCGCATTTTCCTCAGCTACTAATTTGGCTTCAATTTCAGCCTCTTGTGCACTTATAGCATTATTGTAGGCTCCGTATGCAATAAGTAAAAAGATCATAGATAAGAGGAAGGCACCCCCTACAAAAAGAATCGTATTTCGTGCTCTTCTCATTCGTAATTTTCGTTTACGTTCTTGAGAATCTCTGGTTTTTATTAAATGATTTTTAGAATCTACTAAATAATTCTTAGTGAGTTCATATTCTTCTGAATAATACTTTGCCCACTCAGCAGTAAAATTTTCTGATTCTAATAAAATAGTTGATTCAGCTACTTGCTCTTCATTTAGAAGATTTCCATTTGACTGGCTAAACTTTTTTGCTAAATCAACATATTTCAAATATAAGTTGGCTTCATTGCGTTCTATTCGTTTTAAATTTTGAAGCCAGCTCCAGAACTTTAAAAAGTTATTGTTTATAAAATAGTTCTCCTGTCCTTCCCAAAAATTCTTTTCATCACGAAAAAGAATGGGGTAGCGATCTGAATTGGCAATCTCCAGGAAAAATGCACTCTCTTTTTTTCCTTTAAATTGCCCAACAAAATCTTCTTTGGTGCCTGGGCTACTTTCAATAGCTTCTAAAGGTGTTTTTTTAATAAAAAAACGAAAATAGTTAAGAATTTCTGTGTTAGAAAAATGAGTATTCAATTCCTTTAACATATTTTCACCAAGTGCCTCAAAAGAATTTCCAATTGTCCCTAAAATGGATACTGTATCATCTGATATTGCTTTGATTTCTTTTTCTTTAACAAGCTCGTGATTACGCAAACTGATTACGTAATTCATAATATGTGAAAAACGTATTTCTGGATTTTTAATCTGTTTTAAAAATAGTTCTTTCGCCTTTGGTTCAATCGTTAAGTTAAATTGCTCCAGATGTTTTTCTAAATAATTCATCTTTCCCTCAATTGTAGGGGAGGGAACAAAATTATTAAATTGAACAAAGGCATCAATTAAACTCTCATTTTGAGTATTATCGACAATATTTTTTGTTTTGAAATTTTGAGGAAGCATTATTAAGACATCGCAGGGAGATAACCCTAGCTGATATAAAAGATCTAAATTTTCTGTATTTGAAATGGAACTGATATTTTCAAAATACAGCAAAAAAACTTTTTTTTCTAGTGTGCTAATTTCATTTCGTAAATCTGAATCTTTATTAAAAAAATCTGTGTTATAAATTAATTCACTTTTTAGATCACCAAATATTTCAAAGGTGATAATGTCTTCTTCGGTCAATGATTTTTTGTTGGCTATTTCAAGTGCTAAAAAATCAAAATAATATCGGTTCAAGACGATATCCTCAAGAGGATAATAGAAAGAAAGCTTACTCAACTTTAGTAACTCAATTGTCTGAGTTACAATTAAATTTTTGGTGTAAGGATTTATTTTTTTATTTAAAATCAATTTATGATTAATTACGGATTCAGTTACAGCTAAAGTAGCAATTTTAATATTTGTTTATACCCATTTAATTTAAAATAGATTTAATTTTTTTTAATTCTAATGAATTACTATTGAATAGATTTGAAATCCATAATCTGTAGTAAATATACCCTTGTTGTGATGCTATTTTTTTTTTCTGTAAATCAAATAAAAAGTCTTCTAATGGATTCACTCCTAATTTTCCATTGAAATCTAGTAAAAGCTTTTTCTTTCTACTCATTTGTAATAAAAGATCATAATTAAAACCCCCCAGTTTAAAATTTGAAGTAAACTTTGCTATTTTAATATTTTCTTTACGGAGTTCGTTGACAAGATAGTTGTTGAATTTATTGAGTTTTCTTAGATGTTGCTGGCTATCAAAATCAGCTCTCTTTTCCTTAGCCAGATCGTGCAATATTGATGTAATCATTTCATTATTTTTATCATTAACCGCTTTAGCGTAGCTCAAATAGGTATAGAAGAGAGCTTTGCCCTGAAGGCCTTCATTCTCTATGTAAAGTTTATACTTTTCTAAAATTTCTAGAGGGACCGAATTGAAAACAACCATTTTAATTTTTGCCCTTGTCACAAGAACATTAAGCATTTTCCCCCCTCTTAGACTGTTATTGATTTGACCTAAAAAAGCTCGATATTTATTATCTTTTCCTTTGCCATATGTAGACGAAATTAGAATTAAATCTCGTTCTTCGCCTTGAATATTTTCAAGGTTTTTTACAAAAAAGCCTCTTTTCTTTAAGTTTTTCATTTTTCTTGAAAACAAAGGGTTTTTTCTAGTTCTTATGTCAATGAGATTTAAAATTGCATCCTGTTGAGAAAGGCTAAAAGTGGCTATTCCAATGGATAGTTTTGAAGCCACTTTTTTTTCTAAATAATCAACAATTTTTTCAGCCTCCTGCTTGTTAATTCTATTGATGAAATTTCCCTCTACATTAAAAAATTCTATAGCAGCATATTTTTTTTTTGCTGGCATTGGCATTAACCGTTGATCATAAAAGGCATGATTTGAAAATTGAATTAAGTCCGGATTTTGAGAGCGATAATGAATATCTAAATAGTGGTCCTTAAACGAGGTGTTTTGACAATAGAAAAACAAAGATTCCGGAAGTTGAATTGACTCTTTTCCCGAAATTGATTTCAGTTGGGGTTTAAAATAATTAGTGGGTGAAAGTTGCTTCTCATCTCCTGCCACTAATTGTTGCTTTCCACGCAATAAAATACTATAGCTGTCCTCAAGTCGAACTTGGCTAGCTTCATCAAAAAGGACTACATCAAAAAAACCCCTTTCCATTGGGAAAAGTTGAGCTGCTGTTGTTGGATTTACAAACATGATTGGAAAAAAATTATATAGAATTTTTGAAGGATGTTGCGCAATATCTCTTAGTGATTTCTTGGTTCTATTGGAGACACTTCTTTTGGAAAAAAATTGCTCTATTGTTTGTTCTATGTATTTTCTCTTAAAGGCTAAAATGCTTTTTTTTCGTCGTTTTACAAGTTCTAATTGAGTTGTTAAAAGCAAATGTTCATTTATAAACTCGTGCTTTTCAAGCATTTCATTTTTCTCTTTTTGATTTTCGGATAATTCAAAATTACTAACATGTGAATTGCTCAAAAGGTTGTTGAAATACCAAATCATAAAATCAGCCATAAAGGTTTTTGAACTAAAAAAGGGCTCTGCCAATGTCTGAAGTTGTGCACTCTTTTTTTCTATAACAACACAATACTCATTAAGAGGAGTAAAATAGTTTTCCATGATATTCAGTGCTTCGATTTGCTCCTTTAATTGAATGAGCTGATCTAAGGGTGAATAGCCATTTAAGTCATTAAAAAAGCTAGTCTTTAGCAGGCCTTCCGTAGCAAGGTTATGTTTTAGTTCTTTAACCGACTTTATTTTTTGATTTATTTTAGAATCGTTGCTAGGAATAAAATTTAAATATTTGATTTCGAAGGAATTTAAATTTTTATAAACTAAATTGAAATCAATAATAAGTCCTTCTATCAAGTTTAAATACGTTGACGCTATCTCCTTGCAACTAGACAAAAAGTTATCCTTTCTAGAATTTTGGAGATAATGTTGGTCAATATTTTTTAAAAAAGGGAGGTAAGGATTAAAGTGCTTAGTCTTAAAATCATTTAAATATTCAAAAAGCGCTTCAATTTTCTTCCATTCATTAGCATTAAAACTAAAATTTTTTGGATTCAATTTGAGTTGATTAGAAGAAGCCTCATTTTTTATAGAAAACAATTTAATCACAATATCATTATATGTAGAGAGCTCTTGTTCTAAGATTTTTTTTTCTAACCCACGCTTTACTTTAGCCACGTTGTCTATATAGTTGAAGAGCTCTTTCTTATTCTTTTCAATAATTTGATTTTGTTTTGCTAAATCAAACAACGAAGGAGATTTAATAGCTGTTTTAGAAAACAACTCATTTTCCTTAGTACCCTCTAAAATGAGGTCTCTAGCTTTATTAACTAGGCTACGTCTGTCTTTAGTGGCACTGAGAAGTTTGATACAAAAAGCTCCAAAACCTTTTTCAACCAAATTTTGAAAGATGACATCCATAGCAGTTATCTTTTCACAAACGACCAAGCAACGTTGCCCTCTGCTTAACGAATACATAAGTGCTGCAGTTAGAGTCATACTTTTTCCCGTACCAGGGGGGCCATGAATGAGAATCTTTTTTTCTGTATTCATGGCTCGAATTACACTTTGTTGGGAATGGTCTAGTAACAGACCAGAAAACACTTCATTTTTTCCTAACTTAGGTTTTGAAAAATGCACTGGTATTGTTTCTTCCATCAGTTTTTTGTAGTCTTGCATGAGCGATTCTTTGGCATCAATGTACATGCCTAACACTCCATTATTGACTATATCAAACTCAATATTTTCAGTTTCAACGGGTGTATTCAGTGGTGGGCTTTCAAGGGGTAAAAGTGCTAATTTTTGAGAAGAAAAAATGGATGAAGAACGTGTTATAAAATAACCTAACAAACTTTTGAGTTCCTCAGAATCGATAATTTCATTTCTTATTTGCTCTTCTTTGAGCCCTCCAAGTTGCTCTTTCAATCCCTCTATCTTAAGTAAAGAAGGATTCAGATAGACTGATGCATTCTCTGGATGAATAAGCTGTAATGAGTTTGACTTATAAAGTGTTGCTTTAAAATTTATTTCCCAAATAAAAATGGGTACATATTGAAAGGAATTATTTTTCTGATTTGGAAATTTCAGTAGGGGGTAGCCAATCCCAAGTGGTTCCAAATTAAATTCATACTTATATATTGTGGCTTTTCGCACTAGATTATATAAAATACTATCTCTTTTATCTGCTGCTTGGTGGCTTTTATTAATTGAAAGTTTAATAGAAAAGGGGCGTAGTTCAACTAAATCCTCAATCAATAGATTGATTGAATGGGTCGGGTTGTCATCTATTAAGTTGATAAGGTCAATTTTACTTCTACTTTTTCGTGGTAAAGCATTTACAAATATTGATCTTTGGTTGATTTCAATCAACTGATTTTGCAAAGTATTAATCAAAGAAAACTGATCAGCAAAATCACTCAAAATTCTTATCGATTGGTTTTTTATTTAGTGCTTGAGTGAGTGAAGAAGCAATAAGGCCTGTTGGCACGGCCACTAAACCTAAACCTATAAATACAATTAAAGTAGAAAATATTTTACCACCCGTAGTTATTGGATAAATGTCGCCATATCCAACTGTCGTGAGAGTTGCAACTGACCACCACATGGCACTAAATACTGATGAAAAAGCGTCAGGTTGTGCTTCATTTTCAAAAAAATAAATTCCGACAGATGAAAAATAAATAAGAAGAAGTGTGGCAGCTGAAAATAATATTAATTCTTTCTTTACATTATTAAAAGATTGTTTAAGATTTTTTAATGTGTCCCCATAACGTAAGAATTTCAATAATCTCAAAAGCCTAAATAATCTTACTGCTCTAAGTGATTTCAAATCGGTTCCAAGTGTCAAATAAAAGGGTAAAATTGCCAAAAGATCAATAATACCAAAAAAACTAAAAATAAATTTAAATGGTTTTTCTGAAGAGATTAGACGCATTAAATATTCAAGTGAAAAGAAACACACACACACCAGTTCAATACAATTAGAAACTTTTTGAAAAGTTGAGGTTTGGTTAGGAAGAGTTTGAACAGTAAAATTTATTATAGAACTAATAATTAAGAATTGAATAAAAAATTCGATTTTTTGACCAATTTTGGTTTTAGTATCAAATAATTTTCTAATTCTAAAAATAATAGACAATTGCATTCTAAAATCAAATAATTGACATAAAGATTATTCTTGAATTTTCATATAACATTCAGTTTCGAATGATTTATAGAAATCATTTGCAACGAAGTTGTGATAAATAACTCAATATTTGTATAGTTATCTGATTTTATATCAAATACCATGTTTGACTTATAAGAAATAAAATAATCTCCATCAGTTTCAGCGAAAAAGAGGTACCCAAGCATTGAATTTACATTCAATTTATCTATGATTTTGTAAAAAGAGGCGTCAGGTTCTTTATAAGCATTTGGTAAAGATGAATAAATTTGAAACATGATTCTATCCTCATAACTACCATGAAAAAGGGCGATATTTATTTTTTTTTTGTTTATCAAATAATTAAACCCCAATACCTCTTGCTTATCTACATTAACTTCACTCACTTCTTCAGCGCCTATCTTAGTAAGATAATTTTTAATATGTTCTATAAAATTCATCAGCCTAGTGTTATGAATCTCTCAATAGCTTTATTGTAACCTTCTTTTTGTTCTAGATCCGCAAATTCAGGAGTTTGTATAAGGGTAGCTCTAAAGTCGGCAGCCCTTTCTATTAAAAGTGTTTTTAATTTGTCTTCAATTTCTTTATCCGAGAAAAGGTATCTGTTTGAGCTTATATTAATAGCAGTTATAGTTTTCTCTTCAAAATATCCGGCAGCTCCAGTATCTTCAAGTATACTTAGAGCATTATCAAAATCGATATTGTTAGATTCAAAACTAAAATCTGGATCGCTTTCTTTCAGTTTGTTTTCAATTGCAGTTACTGCTTTTTGTTTTCCTAATGTAAAAATCTGTGATTTAAGCCACGAGTAATGAAACTTATGTTCTTTTGTTTGTTGAATTATACTCTTAACAACACTCATATGGACTTTGTAGAGATTATCTAAAGTACCTCTATTAAGAGCTGGGGCACCTCCAGGTTTTATAGTTGTATTATATTCTTCTATCCCTTGGTCGACAAGTAGTTTGCCATCGTTCTCAGCAGCGATCTTGTCCCCATAACCTTCATCTTGAGCAGTCATAGGTTTTAAATCTTCTTGTATTTGTTTGAGTTTTTCATTGTGTTTCATTAGCTCAAAAATACTTGTAGCTTTTTTCTTACCGCTAAATGGATTCATTGAACTTGATTGAATTCCGTCTGTGCTTTGACCAACATCAAATTCCGATAAGTGTTGATTCAACTCATCCATCTCCGATTTTGATAAGCCACCTCCACCTGCTCTTTCATCTGCTTGCTGCTCCTTATGAACAAAATAGCCATGAACTAACCCACAAACTCCTTTAAACAAATTAAGACTTGTTTGGAAAATCTTTGTGGCTGTAGCTACAGCGGCTCCTGCAGGTCCCGTGAAAAGTGCTACAAATTGTATTATATTGAGAACAAAATCAGCGATTTCAAGACCAAATTTCCTATCTAAAACAGATACAAAATCTCGAATAGTATTAACTTCATTTTCTTTTAAATCAACCCCTTTATCTAAACCTTCAACTAGGGACCAAGTGGAAGTATTTTGCATCAGATTCATTACATTAACAAAAATACTTATACCAGCAAAAAGTGGTCCTGTGACTGCTTTAGAACCTTCTAATGCTGCTCCGTATGCTTCATTACCTGCAAGTTTTCCAGCTGACATTACGCCTTCTGCAAAACTTTTACTACCCTCAGCACCCGATTTAAAAGAACCTGCCATGCCGGCAAAATCTTTTGGTGTTTTGCTAAAGGAGTCATAACCTTTTTGGAAAGCTTCTTTAAAACTATTAGCTGCTGCAACAAAACCAAAAGTGGATCCAACTACGTCACCAGCTGTTCCAGCTTCCAATTCTTGTTGACTATCAGTTGCAAGACCGTCATTAGTAGCAACACTTGCAGAATCAGCACCTAAACCAGCTACTTCATTTGCTGTATTTCCTCTATCTAATCCTTTATCAACATCTTTTCCCGTTATACGTTGGGTAACTTGATACTTAGAAGATAACTGCTTTGCGGAGTCACCACTAAAAAGATCAGAATTAGTTGTCTTACTCCCCATGATATCAGCTTCGTTTTCCAATGATGGACTGTCATTTATTGGTACTCCAGAAACCTCAGTGGTTGGTTTGACTCGCCCTTGCTTTTGTTGGACAACATGCCACGCTTCGTGACCAATATGTTTTTCCTGGCCTGGTGCCACATGAATATTTGATCCTTCGGCATATGCGTGGGCATTTAGTTGGGCCGGTTTGTTAGAGTTGTAATCAACTTTAACATCATCTAACGAAATCCCAGAGATCGATTCAGTGTTATTTTTAATGTTGTCCGGCAGACCAGTATTATTAGCTTTTTTTTGAAGAACTGCTAATTGAGTTTGCTTTTTACTAGAGTTGGCTTTTAGCTGATAGGATTCTAACCTATCTTTAAATGCATATGATTCAGCTGGTGATTTAGTAGTCTCAGAAGAGTTATTTTTGTTTGAAACTTTCTTAATAGAATCTCTATAACCAATTGCTAAAGGCATACAAAATTTTACAATAAATATAATTAAATAAAAATAAGTGTAATAAAACTAAATATATTTTTTCTACACTTCTTGGGTAAACCCATGGTGGGAAAAAACAATAGACTCAATAGAAACTTCAGAAGCAGTTGAATTCAAATCTGTACCTGTTATTTGTTTAGGAAATGCATTGTTAAAAGTCCAACTCATTCTAGGAGTTCCAGTTTCGTCCAACAGCCGTATTACTATAGTGATTCTTTCGTAGGTGTTCAGAGAGATTTTAGAAAATTGATCGATCAATAAGTCATCATTAGCAAATGTTCCCTTTTTGAGAGTGATGTCACCCGATTTTTTTATTCCTGGCATTATGATTGTCCCGTGGTCTGGACTATTGCCGTGCCTGTATTCAATTACATCTGCTTCAATATCGATTCCTGTAACGTCTTGAAAAGAGATATCCGTTAAATCGCCAATATCTACTGAAAAGTAATATTTCGGCATGGGCCAGAATTGATCTTGTTCTTCTCCTGTTCCCGCTACTGGTGTTGCCATTTTGAATTAGAATTTTGTAATTTAAGTACTCATTCAAAATTACAAAAAAATGATTTCATTTAAAAAATATTAAATTGTCTTTAATTAAAAATCAAACTTTATATTTGAAATAATTAATTATAAACAAATTTTAAAAAAATGAAAAAAAAGATCTTGTTTTTATTTGGTATTATCCTTCTCTTTGCTTGCGAGAGTGGTGTTAAAATAGATCCCTCTCCCATGAGTGGAACTATTAGTCAAGGTGACGAAAAAACAGCTATTGTTGAAAAACTTGCTGCAGCATATAGGGCTGGCACGTTTGAATTAGCAAAAGAATATTTTACTACTGATGGGAAGCACTATTTTAATAACATTGAATATACTGTGAATGAGACCATAGATGGCTATAATTTTCATTCTGTTCTCTATGACAATATTGAACATGTGAATCCTACCGTAACGACTATGTATTACAATAATGGAGAGATCTATACCAACCAATGGTCTGATTGGTCTGGTAAATCTAAAATTACAGGCGATATAATGGAAACTACTTTTCACTGTTGGTGGCAATGGGAGGGTGATAAAATTGTTAGCACAAAGTGTTATATGGACCCAAAAGAATTGATGGCAGAAGCTGGCTTATATCAAGAAAATATGGCATCAGCTGATTCGAATTAGTCGAGCTATATTCTTGAATAACTAAAAAGGGACTATTACCAAGTAGTCCTTTTTTTTGTGACCTCGGCAGGATTCAAACTTTTTCTTTGAGCATGTAGAGGTAAGATATGACCCAGAATGGAATCGACAAGAGTATGACTCGATCCCAGGCTAGCAAAAAAAAATCTCACAATTGCTCACTTAAACTAACACTCATTTTTTGTGCTATTGTAGACCAGATTGTTCTTGTTTAAATTAAGCGTATATATTTTAAAAAAATAAATTCAACCTATGGAGTTTTTTGATCAGCATATAAATGTAAAACTAAAGCCTTCTCAAAAAGAGGTTTTAAAAAAAGTCTAATAATCTAAACTTATTGGATTCGGTATACTTAGAATAAAACTTTCAATTGAGCTGAATCAATAATTTGTAACGCCTGCTAAAAATGTGTTTGAGTGCGTAGTTCCCCCCAACAGAAAAACTGTGGTTTTTTTAAAAAAAGCCATATTTAAATAATATGAATTACCACTCAAAAGACATTGTCTTTAAGCTAAAACAAGCATTAATGACAAAGCCCAAACCAACACCGAAAAAGCATGTTTATGATCCAAACCCGATTAAAAAAGTAACAAGAAACCTAGCGATAATAAAAGCAATTAGTGTAATTTTATATAAGTATATGTAAGATTTATAATAGTTTTAAGGTATAACCAAAAATTTCAGAATAATTAATATCATTTTTAGACACTTAACCTAAAACTTAATTTCATAAGAATTAAAAAAAGGATTAGTTTGGAAAAAAAGATGAAAAATAATTTCAACAATTACGGTAAAATTTTTAATAATTATTATACTTCTTCATTAAGTTAAGAAGAGAAACTACCTAAGCTTTAAAAAAGAATTACAACCCTAATAAGTCATCAAATGTTTGGATTATTTAAAAAGAAAACAGAGATAGAAAAGCTTGAAATTAAATATAAAGCTTTATTGAAGGAAGCATATGACTTGTCAAAAACGAGCAGAAGCATGAGTGACAAAAAAACATTTGAAGCGGAGGAAGTATCTAAACAAATTGAAATACTAAAGAAAAAAAATAATTCCTAAAATTCAACCTCGACATACACCAGCATCAAAGCACTAGCTTAAAAAAAGCAAAACCAATGAAAGGAATTCTAGTTTTCACATCTATTATTGCTCTTTTTTCCCGTAAAAAAACAGAATGTGTATGAAAGAAAAGAAATAAGTGGAAGTAACTTTTTTTTGGCAACTTGAAAATTACGACAATTTAGGATTAGGAGTTGAACCTATTATTTTAGGCGCTGCAAATGGAGAAATATATAATAAACATGATATTGGAGATATTTATCGCCTTGATAATTAATCAAACTTCATATCCTCTTCACTAATTTCAGCTGAAAAATAGAGTCAAAATATTGAAGAGTTTTCCTATATTTATAACATAATAATCATAAATCAATAAAAATGAAAAAAACACTTTTATTACTCACATTATGTTTTTCAACTTATTCTTTTGCTCAAGGAATTACGGGTGTAACCAAAACTGACGATAAATACTCTGTTATGATCCGTAAGTCAAATGAAGGATATTATAAAAATGATTTTACGATGTTTGATAAGATAATGCACGATGATGCAGTAATTACAGTCAATAGGGAGAATTTTACTAAAGATGAAGTTCGCGCAGGTTTTGCGATGCATCATCAATTTTATAATGACATTAAAGCGACTCCTGAATTTATTGAAACCACTTTTTATGATGAGAATAACAACAACCAAGTTTGGTCTCACGTTTGGCAATTTTGGGAAGGAACTTCAAAAAGAACTGGAAAAACAATAAGAGGGCCAGTAAATGCCAGTTTAAAGTGGGTTGACGGAAAAGTAGTTCAAGCTGTTTATATTTTTGATTCTGTACCGCTGTCAACTGAGATAGCGGCAGTCGAGAAAACGAATATGTAATTTTTAAAAAAAAATTTGAGTGAAAACTACCTCTTTTTTCAAGGGGGGTTTTTACTTTAACATAGGTATATCCTGTTTAATTAAGTTTAGGAATAAAATTATAAGTAAAGATAGAGTTTTAAATTAGCAACTTATTAATCATAAATCAATTAAAATGAAAAAAATATTTTTCACATTGCTCTTGGGAGTTTTGTTTTTCTCTTGTAATGAACACAATCCGCAAACTGTTGAAGAAACCAATAACTATATTCAATGGTTCAATGGCGAGGAATGTCACGATAGCATGATCCGAAGTGGAATGAATCACTATCACAATATTGAATGGGAAAGAGCTTACGTTTTCTTTGAAAAGGCTATTGCACTGGATTCAACTTCTTTTGCTGCTCACGTGATGCTCGCATCCATGTCACGGGCCAATTCAGAAAAGCAAGAACTTCATTACAGCATGGCAAAAAAATATGTCGCAGACAAAAATGAAAACTCAAAACGATTTGTCTCTTTTTTGAACCTTAAAAGTGATTCTGGAAACAGATCAATCAATGGCGCTACAGCAGAAAGAAATAAGCTTTGGAATGAAATGCATGAAAAAGAGCCTAGAGGTCCTTTTATTCAATTTGGAATGGCAACAACGGCTCCTGATTTAAAGGATAGAATCAAAGCACTTGAAGAGCTTCAAGAAGAGTGGCAAAAAAGAGGTATTTCTCACGCACCAGTTTTGAATTATCTTGGTTATTTATATTATCAAGCAGGGGAAAAAGAAAAATCTAAAGCCTCTTTTGAAAGTTATTTAGTACTTTATCCTGAAGGATATAATCCTTACGACTCTATGGCTGAATATTACATGTATGAAAAAAACTATGAGGAAGCAAAAAAATATTATGAAAAAGTCTTGGATGTCTTTCCTCTTTCAAACTCAGCAAATATTGCCCTTAAAGTGATTGAAGAGAAACTAAAATAAAGTTGATAGGCTTCTACCTTTACGGAGGTTTTTTCATTTAACCAAATAGGCTATATAGACACTCCTCTTTTAAACGAGGGGTTTTTTTCATAAAAAAATATACAGTATCTCTACTTCGTATTTTTCTTCCTGGAATTACTCAATTAACAAAGGCAATTCTTCTCTTACTTAATTAGCGGTTTTTTTTATTCTTGGTAATCGGTCATGCTTACAAAGTTGTTAAATATATCACTCTTAAGTATGACATAATCATATCAGATTTTTTAGCTTTGTTAGATTTTAAAAAAATTGATTTATATAGATACCATGGATAACAGAAGACAATTTATTAGGAAAGCAGCTAAAATTGGGATAGGATCTCAATTCATTTTTAATATGCCTAATGAGTTGATTGCAAATAATAGATCAAAAATATCACCAAACGATAAAATTAATTTTGGGGTAATTGGATGCAAAGGAATGGGGTGGAATGACATGAGCTCAATATTAAAAAATAGTGAAACTGACTGCATAGCTCTATGCGATATCGATGATAAAGTTCTTCATGAAAGATCACAAAATATAGAAAATATTACAGGGAAAAAACCTAGAACCTATAAGGATTATAGAAAGTTGTTAGAAAACAATGACATTGATGCAGTTGTAATTGGAACTCCTGACCATTGGCACTGTTTAAATTTTGTTGATGCTCTGCATGCAGATAAGCATATTTATTGTGAAAAGCCTATTTCAAATTCAATTCAAGAAGCTGACTTAATGTTAAAAGCTTCTGTTGAATCTAAAAAATGTATTCAAGTAGGGCAATGGCAAAGAAGTGGAGGACAATACCGAGAAGCTATGGATTACTTATGGTCAGGAAATATAGGCGAAGTAAGATTAGTCAAAGTATGGGCCTATATGGGTATGTATGGATGGGTAAATAATTTAAAGGATACAGAAACCCCTAAAGGAGTTGACTATAATATGTGGTTGGGCCCTGCTCCTTTGAGAAAGTTTAATAAAAATAGATTCCATGGAAGTTTTAGATGGTACTGGGATTATGCTGGTGGATTAATGACAGATTGGGGAGTTCACGAAATTGATATAGCATTATGGGGGATGAATGCAAAAAATCCATTGTCAATTTCTGCAGCTGGAGGCAAATTTGCCTATCCTAACCAAGATACAGAGACACCCGATTCTCTGCAAACTATATATGAATACAAAGATTTTACAATTTTGTGGGAACATTCTATCGGAATTGAAGGCGGAAATTATGGGCTTGATGAAGGTATAGCATTTATTGGAAGTAAAGGTACAATAGTTGTTAATAGAACTGGATGGGAAGTAATTCCAGAAAAAAACTACCGTGATGGTGGGGAATTATATATTGAAGGAGTCCCAAGAACAACCAATAACTGGGATGAAGTTCGTAAAAAGTATGGTGATCCCGTTGATTTACACACAAAAAACTTTGTAGATAGCATTAAAAAAAATGATCCATCAATATTAAACTGTAACATAACGAGTGGAAGTCGAGTGTCAAAAGTTGCCCATATGGGTAATATTGCATTTAGAAGTGGTTCAAAAATTAGATGGAATGATGAAAAAAATAACTTTGATAATTCCGCAGCTAATAATTTAATTATACCTAAATATAACAACGGTTGGGAATTACCTTATCGATAACTTTAGGCTCTAGTTTCTCTAAAAGTGTCTCTATAAAACAAACCCCAACTATAAGTATGGGGACACTTGGAAATGATAAAAATTAATATGGAGATCTCACAACATAAATATCACCCTTTGTAATTTGGAGACATTTAACATCAAACTTGAATAATTTTATTCTTAAATGTGACTTTGTTGATACACACTGATGTATAAAGAATGGGGAAGGTTTGTAAAGTATTATGAAAATCACATCGTTTTTATCTTAGAGGTATTATTAACCATAAATCAATTTAAGATGAAAGAAACAATCTTTTTGTTTAAGGTTTTCAAAATAAACCTTTAAAAACTAGTGTTGCAGGCACAAAATAAGAGCGGTTTAAAAAATTTATTGGCTGCTTAAAATAAATCTCTTACTCTCTTAATCAGATT
>CEOF01073489.1_pt1 | contig 15650 bp, 13 predicted proteins | sample 361311 | NCBI WGS metagenome assembly CEOF01 (sample SAMEA2619667, study PRJEB7988) | marine metagenome | biome: marine biome (ENVO:00000447); feature: surface water layer (ENVO:00002042); material: "saline water (ENVO:00002010), including plankton (ENVO:xxxxxxxx)" | depth 5 m
GGTGCTGCGCAACTCGGACCAATCAATTTGGACCATTCACGCCAAGAAATTATTCAGAGACTGATTAAACTCATGATGGAAGCAAGTGACTCAGGAGCAGATCTTGTCGTATATCCAGAATTAGCCCTCACTACTTTTTTCCCAAGATGGTTTATCGAAGAAGAAGACTCTTTAAATCTAGATGACTTCTACGAGACAGAAATGCCAAATTCTTCAACACAAATTCTATTTGAAACTGCCAAGAAACTTAAAATCGGATTCTCGCTTGGCTACGCCGAGCTTACTAAGGATGGTCATAGATATAACACCCAAGTACTCGTCGGAAAAGATGGTCACATCGTCGGGAAGTATAGAAAAGTGCATTTACCAGGTCATGAAGAACATGAACCTTGGAGAGAATTCCAGCACCTAGAAAGACGATACTTTGAACCCGGAGATGACTTCCCAACCTGGAACGCATTCGGCGCAGTGATAGGTATGGCTATTTGCAATGATCGACGATGGCCAGAAACATACCGTTGCCTTGCATTGGGAGGAGCAGAAATAATTTTAATTGGATACAACACACCCCTTCACTACGCACCTGACCCTTCGCAGGACCCACTGGCATCTTTTCACAGTCAGCTTGTGATGCAAGCTGGGGCATACCAAAATGGATGTTACGTTATCGGAGTTGCTAAGGGGGGTAATGAAGAGGGCGTTAACTCGTTAGCAGATACCTGCATAATCGCTCCAACAGGACGAATTATTGCAAACACGACTCACAATGATGACGAGGTCGTGGTTGCAGAACTTGATTTAAATTTATGTAATAATTACAAACAAACACTCTTTGACTTTGACCGATACAGAAGACCAGAAACTTACTCACGGATAACGAGTCAAAGTGGAGCAATACTTCCGGAAGAGACATGACTATATTTGAGCTGAATGGTAAACAAATCGAGGTGGTGGGTGATCACGCCCATCTACTTGGAGCGTTGCGAGATGAATTAGGTATTCTGTCTGCAAAAGATGGCTGTTCTCCCACCGGACAGTGCGGATGTTGCACTGTCATCATGAATGGCAAAGCTAGAATCTCATGTCAGCTTTCTGTTGAGCGAGCCGAGGGTGCATCAATACAGACGTTAGAAGGTTTTGACCCTGATGAAATCAATCGCATGGGTGAGGCATTTGCGGCATGTGGTGCTCTTCAATGTGGTTTTTGCACACCCGGTATTATGGTGAGGACAAAGGTATTAGTTGACAAAAAAGGCGACAAATTAGAAAGAGAATATGCTGCAAGGCATCTTGGCGCTCACCTATGCCGCTGCACTGGATACATTAAAATCCTAGATGCAGTTGAGTCACTTGCTCAGGGAGATATTCCTTGTTTAGAAGAAAGCACCGGCATCGGTAGCAGACAAATCAAATACGAGGCTGAGTCCTTAGCTATAGGGGAAAGGCCATTTATTGATGACCTTGATGTTCCAGACCTTCTTCATGGCGCTTTCAAACTTAGCGACTATGCCCGTGCCGATATTATTTCAATTGATACTTCCGATGCTGAAGCTTTAGAAGGCGTAGTTAGAGTCATCACTGCTGCAGATGTCCCCGGCGAATTGAAAGTTGGCCTTATCCATAAAGATTGGCCAGTGTTTATTCCTGTTAGAGGGAGAACTAGCTATCTAGGAGATGTGTTGGCCATGGTTGTTGCTGAAACACGTGAAATCGCTCGTGCAGCTTCTGAACTCATCAGAATTGAATACAGTGTGCTTCCTGTATTCACTAACCCGATAAAAGCTATAGATTCAAAAGAGGATGCCGTCTGGGGCCTAGACGGCAATGTTCTTTCTACTTCATCATATGAAAGAGGCAATGTAGAGGCTGCTTGGGAAGAGTGCGATTACATAGTCAGTGAAACCTTCCAAACACAGCGGGTGGACCATGCATTTCTTGAACCAGAATCAACTTTGGCCACATTTGATGATGACCAGAAACTTTATGTCTATAGCGGAGGTCAGGGAATATGGGATGATAGAAACGATATTGCAAGAGTTCTGGGCATAGACCAAAGTGATTTAACTGTTGAACTTGTTTCGAATGGTGGGGCTTTTGGCGGGAAAGAAGATATGTCAAACCAGGCGCAAACAGCTCTTGCTGCATGGCTGCTCAAGCAACCAGTCAAAACTACGTTAAGTCGTGAAGAATCTTTTCTGATTCATACTAAACGGCACCCCATCCGACTTGAATATAAAGCTGGGTGTAATAATAAGGGACAACTTAAGGCCCTTTCCGTTCAAATGATTGGTGACTCAGGACCCTATGCTTCAGTAGGGATGAAAGTTCTTGAACGAGCTGCTGGCCATGCAAGCGGACCATACGTTATCCCGAACATCGAAGTTGAGGCCATTGCTGCACGTACAAACAATTCTGTCTGTGGCGCATTCCGAGGGTTTGGGGCTAACCAAGCCCAATTTGCTATGGAAGGAGTGATGGACCGACTCGCTGAAAAAGTTGGTATAAGCGGGTGGGAAATTCGAAATATTAATGTTGTTACTTCTGGTTCAACTTGGGGTCCCGGCCAAATCATGGATGACGGAGCACTTGGGGCTAAGGCTTGTTTAGATGCGGTCAAGCCTGCTTTTGATCAAGCTATTTCCGATGGGAAACCAGTTGGCATTGGTTTAGGTCTAAAGAATTCTGGGTTAGGGAATGGATTTAAAGAAATTGCTAAAGCTGTAATTCATTTTACTGAAGATGGTCGTGTTCAGGTCCGACATTGTTGGACAGAAATGGGGCAGGGCGTACATACGGTTGCCTTACAAGTAGCTGCTGAAGAACTTGGTGTTCCAGTTGAAACCATAGATGTAATAGTTGACACGTCCAGAGAACTAGGTGCTGGGCAAACAACGGGTAGTCGCGGAACGCTTATGGGTGCAGGTGCAGTTCAAGATGCTTGCCGAAACGCAATTGAAGATGGTCAAAAAGTAGGGATAGATTATGAAGGAGAATACAGAGTTGACTGGACGAATTCATTATCAGAAAATATCGAGAATCCAGTCATCCACTCTACATTTGGCTACGCCGCTCAGCTTGTCATTATAAATCCCGAATCAGAAAAAATTGAACGAGTTGTTGCTGCTCATGATGTCGGGAAAGCAGTGAATCCTCTGCTATGCGAGGGCCAAATTGAAGGTGCAGTCCACATGGGTCTTGGATATGCACTTACCGAAGGTTTCCCTTGTGACGAATCCGGAAAACCAAAAAACCTAACTTTAAAAAGTCTTAACATCATTCGCCCAAAGGATATGCCAGATGTTGATGTAATACTTGTTGAGTCGCCACAACCGAACTCCCCATATGGGATCAAAGGTGTTGGAGAAATAGGCCTTGTACCAACTGCTGGCGCTGTGGCTGCGGCGCTCCAAGCCAACGATGGGTTATGGAGAAATGAGCTACCTATGGAAGATATGTCAAACCGCGAGCGGGCCGAGGCATGGAACTAACTTCTAACCAGACACATGGGTTAGTCTGCGCTCATCACCACCTCTACTCTTCACTTGCTAGAGGAATGCCTGCTCCAATTAAAACACCCGAATCTTTTCTTGAGATTCTAAAATCTATTTGGTGGAGGCTAGATCAAGCTCTTGACTTAGACATGATTGAATGGTCAGCGAAATTAGGGGCCTTGGAAGCATTACAAAGCGGGACAACTTGCATCATTGATCACCATGAATCACCAAACGCAATCGAAGGTTCGTTGACCACTATCCAAGATGCTTGCGAATCTGTAGGAGTGCGGGTCAATACCTGCTATGGGGTAACTGATAGAGGCGAAGGATACTTTGAAGAAATAGAAGGAATGACTGATGGTGCTAAACGCGGTTTAGAGGAGAACAGACGTTTCCTAAGCGAAGGCGGACGGGGCATGGTCGGCATTCATGCAGCTTTTACTTGTTCAGATGAGACCATAGCGGCGGCAACTGAACTTGCAACTGATTTCCACGTTGGAGTTCATGTTCATGTTGCAGAGAGCGAAATAGACTCATCTGCTGTTACAAAGTTAAAACCATTTACAAACGATGATTGGCTCATAGTCCATGGAGTCTCCCTAGAAGATAACCATGGACTAAAGGGAACTATTATTCATAATCCCCGGTCAAATATGAACAACTCTGTTGGCTATGCCAAACCTTCAAGATTTACTAACCCGATTGGGTTAGGAACCGATGGTATAGGTGCTGATATGGTTGACGAATTTCGGATAGCATACGCTCGCTTACGCGAAGATAACGTTACCGAATCTCCGGAGAGGACCTGGGAAATGCTTGAAGTTAATAAATCTTTATTTCCCGAATGTGTCAACGATATTGTGACTTGGTCCTACCATAAAATGGACCCTTGGCACTTAGCCTTTACGACCGGAGTAAAGCCAGTGAATATTGAAATTGATGGAGAAAAAGTGATGGAAAACGGCGAGTTTACTAAAATTGATGCTGACGAAATTAAAGCAAAAGCTGCTGAAGCAGCTATCCGCTTATTTCGGAAGCTTCAGGAGGTCGTATGACCCAAGAAGTAGGTATCTATCTTCAGGATGCTCATTCGATACAGAACGCGATTGAATTCGCTCAATCTGCCGAAAGAAAGGGCTTTGACTCTGTATGGCAAGCTGATTCAAGACTAGTCAGGGAGTGCTGTGTCCCAATGGCGGCATTTGCTACAAGCACTGAACGAATCAAAATAGGAAGTGGCGTAATTGATTGCTGGACAAGAAATCCCGCTCGGATAGCCTCAACTTTTTCAACGCTTGACGACTTAGCTCCAGGTCGAATAATCCTTGGGATTGGAGCTTGGTGGGACCCTTTAGCTTCAAAGGTAGGCATTGAAAGAAAACGACCTCTTAAAGTAATGAGAGAGGTCGTTGAGTCAGTCCGTGCTCTTTTGCAATGCGATGGACCAGTTACTTATGAAGGAGAATATGTAAAGCTTGATGGCGTAGAACTTGATTATGTTCACCAAGAAAGAGTCGCCAAAGATGTTCCGATATACATTGGCGCCACAGGAATGAAGATGATGGAGCTAACAGGGAAAATAGCTGACGGAGTAGTGCTCAACTACATGGTTGAACCAAAATATAACGTACGCGCTATGGAAGCGTTAGAGGCCGGAGCGAATTCTGTTGGTAAAGACCTCGACAGCATAGACCGACCTCAACTTATTGTTTGTTCAATTGACGAAGATAGGCAAGCTGCATTAGACAGCGCTCGTCTTCTCTTAACTCAATACCTTGGTCAACAACCTCATATCATGGCTGCAAGTGGTGTTACAGACGAACTACTTAATGAAATACATCAAGTGCTCTCTTGGCCAGCCACTAATGAAGAAGTCCTTGCTGCCTCAAAACTTGTTCCAGATGATGTTGTCCAGAGATGCACAGCTTCAGGAAGTCCTGAAGAAGCTAAGGCAAAAGTTCTGGAATACATAGAAGCTGGCTGTACATCCCCAATCCTTTACCCACTTGGTTCAGATGTGCAGCTCATGATTGATACTTTTTCGAAATGGAACCCCTAGAAATTAAACGCCGCTTTAGCGGTTCACCTAATGCTGAGGTATGTTCCTTTTATGGATTATAGTGATAGCGAGTTAAGCCGATTGGACAGCGTTGGTCTAGCAGAAGCTATTCGATCTGGCGAAATCTCAGCCTCTGAAGCTGTTCAGGCATCTATAGATCGAATAGAATCTCTAGATAATAAGCTTAATGCCGTCGTTACAACAAGATTTGAGCGAGCTTTAGAAGATGCAAAAGGTGACATTCCTGACGGCCCGTTTAAAGGTGTGCCCTTTCTATTAAAAGATCTTTGGACGTGTAGTGCTGGTGAACCCATGCACCTTGGAAATAAAGCCTTGAAAGATGCCAACTATATTTCGCCGATAGAATCTGATTTAGCTAGAAGATACCGTGAAGCAGGGTTTATTGTTATCGGTAGAACCAATACACCAGAATTTGGGCTTGTTGGAACTACCGAACCTGAATCTTATGGTCCTTGTAGAAATCCTTGGAATACCGACTACGGTACAGGTGGTTCAAGTGGTGGAGCCGCTGCAGCTGTAGCTTCGGGAATGGTTCCATCTGCGAATGCGAGCGATGGCGGAGGAAGTATCCGTATTCCGGCAGCCATGTGCGGACTCGTAGGTTTAAAGCCAAGCCGCGGACGCGTACCTATGGGCCCACTTCAAGAAGAATGGGGCCTTTCTATTCAGCATGTGGTCTCTCACTCCTTGCGCGATACAGCAGCTATCCTTGATGCCACTGCATTACCTACTTTGGGTGATGGCGTCGTTGCCCCAACTCATGGACAGCCTTACATGAATCAGGTAGTAGCTAACCCTGGGAAACTCCGAATAGGTCTTTGGAACGAATCTCCTAGAAGCGAACTCGAGCTTCATGATGATTGCCGGCGCCTAACAAACGAAGCAGCTGCACTTCTTGAAAATCTTGGACACTATGTAGACGAAGCACATCCGCCTGCATTAGATGATCCCGCAATTGGCGGTAGATTCAGCGCCATTTGGATGGCTGGAGCAAATTTAACATTGAAAAATGTTTCTGAACTGATTGGTAGAGAACTAACAATTGAAGATGTAGAAATTGGCTCATGGCTTATGGCAGAATACGGTGCAAAAACTTCTGGATTAGAAGTTTTGCGGGCTCAAGCAGCTATGGGAGCTATGAGGCGATCCACATTGCAGTGGTGGGAGGAAGGATGGGACTTACTGTTAACTCCTACAACGCTTCAGCCTCCCCCACTTATTGGGGAACTAACATCGACAGAGGATGAACCCATGAGGAATTCAATGCGCTCTCTTCCTTACGCTGCGTATACTTCTCCCTTTAACGCAACCGGTCAACCTGCTATTTCTCTACCAACAGGATTCACATCTGATGGCTTGCCCATAGGTATACAATTGGTAGCTGCTTACGGACGCGAGGACCTTCTCTTTCGTATAGGAGCTCAAATTGAGAACGAAATCCAATGGTCAACCAAAAGAGCACCTATTCACGCTTAAGGATTAGGCAGAAACTACTAAGACTTTGAACACTGTAAATCTGATCGTGTAAGATTTCATTATGGCAAAAAATGTTATTGGAACAGACCTTGAAGATTGTAGCTTGGATCCACTTACGGGATACTACAGGAATGGTTGCTGCGACACTGGATCGGGCGATATGGGTGTCCATACTGTTTGCGCTATCATGACTGATGAGTTTCTTCAATTCTCAAAAGAAGCTGGGAATGATCTGTCGACCCCGATGCCAGAGTATGGATTTACGGGCCTGAAACCAGGTGATCAATGGTGCTTATGTGCCCCCCGGTGGCAAGAAGCTTTAGTAGCTGGGAAAGCACCCCAAGTGCGACTTGAAGCAACACATATTGCTACGCTCGAGTGGGCCAGCCTAAGTGATTTAGAAAAACATGCATTTCACGAAAAATGACGAAAATGCAATAAAAAGTCTAATTTTTTCACCTTCAGGTAACGTAATATAGGTGGGACGAACTGTATTACGAGGTGCGAGACACCCAGGTGATATTGCATTTGATGATGGCCTCATCACAGCTGTGGGCCATGTCGAACCGTTAGAAGACGATATTGTGATTCGCGTAGATGGCGATATTATTACTCCTGGATTAATCAATACACACCACCATCTCTACCAGTGGATGACTCGTGGGTTGGCTACTGGATGCAATTTATTTCAGTGGTTAAAGACTCTCTATCCTGTTTGGGGAAAAATGAGCGTAGAAGATGTCTACTCTTCTGCTCTGGTCGGTTTAGGAGAACTAGCTCTGAGCGGATGTACGACAGCTTTTGACCACCATTACGTCGTTCCCAATGGGGATGATTCAGTATTTGACGTAATAGTTGATGCTGCAAAAATTGTCGGGATTCGTCTTTTCCTTAGCAGAGGATCTATGGACCTTGGCGAATCCGATGGTGGCTTGCCACCTGATTCTTTAGTTGAAGACCGCGAATCGATTTTGACATCAACAGAACGTGTAATTTCCAAACATCATGATGGCGAAATGATTCATGTAGTAATTGCTCCTTGTAGCCCTTTTTCGGTTAGTTCTGGGCTGATGGAAGATTCAGCCACTCTCGCTAGACGATATGGATTACGCTTACATACGCATTTATGTGAAACACTTGATGAGCAGGAGCACTGTCTTAACCGTTTCGGGAAGAGGCCAGCGGAACAACTATTTGACTGGGGATGGTCTGGCAATGACGTATGGTTTGCTCATGGAATTCATTTCTCCCCTGAAGAAATTAAACTTCTTGGATCAAACGGAACTGGCGTCGCTCATTGCCCTTCATCTAACGCCCGCCTAGCTGCGGGGATGTGTCCTGTCGTCGATCTTCAAGCTGCTAACGTTCCAGTAGGTTTGGGAGTTGATGGTGTAGCTAGTAATGAGGTTGGAAGTCTTTTTCCTGAATTACGTCAAGCCCTTTATACTGCGCGCTTACGTGAAGGCAGGCCGGATGCACTTATGCCTATAGATGCTTTAAATTTAGGAACAATCGGAGGTGCTGAATGTCTTGGCCTAGAAAAATTTGGTTCATTTGATATTGGAGCCCCAGCAGATCTTGCTGTATGGCCCAGCAATGACTTATTGGGTGTAGCAGACCCAATCGGAGGTTTGATACTTGGCCCTGACCGAAAGGTAAGAGATTTATTCGTAGCAGGTAAGCATCAGATAAAAGATGGAGAACCAATGAATTTTGACCTTAGTAAAGCTCATAAAGATCTCGCTATGCGTTCAAAGCGTTTATGGAACTAGGAAGTTAAGGTAGTTATATGACATTTAACTATGCAAATTGCGGAAAAGTGCTTGAAGAAAGCGCTAATCTCAATCTATGAGTGGCATGTACCAAGACCTTACAGGTCCAGAAATTCTAACCGAATTAACCGAAGAGTCTATTGTCCTTTTACCAATCGGAGCGATTGAACAGCATGGACCGCACCTCCCTTTATCAGTGGATTATGTAATTGCCGACGAAATGGCGCGTGCGGTTCTAGAAAAGTGTGGAAAAGAAATTGACCTCTGGGTTCTTCCGACTCTTTCGTTTTCTAAGTCAAATGAGCACTCTTGGTCTCCTGGAACAATTTCACTAGGATATGAAACTTTGATGGCAGTACTCAATGATATTGCCCGCTCAGTCTCTACTACAAAGGCTAAAAAAATAGTGATATTGAATGGGCATGGGGGAAACACGACGATGCTCTCTACCGCGCTTAGAGAATTACGAATAGAATACTCATTACAGACTTTTCTCATGCACCCATCGATTCCACCAGCTTACGGTGGTGCATCAAACGAAGATGAATTAGGAATGGGCATTCATGGAGGGCGAGACGAAACATCTATGTTCATGTTTTTGCGACCCGAACAGGTGAATTTATCGAAAGCGGAAAGGAGAATTCCCGAACATCTCACCAGTAATAGCCATGTGAAATTTGGGGGTTCAGTTTCGTTCGGATGGCTTTCAAATGATTTTGATCAAGATGGGTACATAGGCGACCCGACAGGTGCTTCGAAAGAACTTGGAGAGAAGTTGTTTGACTCTGCTGTTACGTCTCTAACCGAAGCTATGAGAGAAATCCGAGATTTTTCTTTTGGAAGGTAAGTGATGGCGATACGACTAATAACTGGTGGCACCGTTGTAAACGCAAAGCATGCTGGCATTGCAGATGTACTCATTGATGGAGAAAAGATTGTCGGAGTTCTTAGCCATGATAGTGAGATCATACAAACAGCTCTCCGCGGAGAGGTAGAAGTTATTGATGCAACTGGAAAATATGTAATTCCCGGAGGGGTAGATGCGCATGTTCATCTTCAACTCCCTATGACTCCTGAAGCTACCTCAAGTGACACTTTCGAAACCGGTACTCAAGCAGCCGCATGGGGTGGAACGACTACGATCATTGATTTTGCTGGCCAAATTAAAGGGACTGCTGTTCCAGATGCTATTGAAGCGCGATTAGCTGAGGCGGCGGGGCAGTGCGCCATTGACTATTCGTTCCATCTCTCAATTGGAGATGTTAATAAACAGTCACTTGTTGACATTTCAAAACTGATTGATAATGGAATAACTAGTTACAAATTATTTATGGCATATCCTGATGCTTGGTATTCGGACGATGGGCAGATTCTGCAAGTAATGCAACTAGCTGCTGAATCTGGGGCAATGGTTATGATGCATGCTGAAAATGGTATTGCCATTGATGTTCTCAGAGACCAGGCATCGCTTCGAGGCGACACAACTTCAATCTGGCATGGCAAAACGCGCCCTCCGGAACTTGAAAGCGAAGCTACACATAGAGCTATCCAACTTGCGATAGTCGCTAACTCCCCTTTGTATATTGTGCATCTCTCATCCCAGAAAGCATTACATGAAGTTGCAAGGGCAAGAGATGCGGGTCGAAATGTTTTCGCAGAGACATGTCCTCAATATCTTTATTTGAGCCTTGAAGAACATCTTGATCAACCAGGTTTAGATGGTGTCCGACATATTTGTTCACCTCCGCTACGTTCTTCGGAAGATGGCAATCACGACAGTTTATGGAAAGGTTTGAAAACAGATGACCTTTCCGTCGTAGCTACTGATCATTGCCCCTTCTGTGATGCCGAGAAGTTACTTGGTATTGATGATTTTAGACAGACACCCAATGGGCTTGGTGTTATTGAGCACCGGATGGACCTTATTTTTCAAGGTGTTCGGAATAGCGAAATCTCGCTTGAACGTTGGGTAGAGGTTTGTTCTACCACTCCAGCACGATTATTCGGTTTGGAAGGGAGAAAAGGCATTATTGCGCCAGGAGCTGATGCGGATATTGTTATTTATGACCCCCATGTAGAGCATGTTCTTGGAGTTTCCACACATCATATGGCTGTAAATAATTCAGTTTGGGAGGGAATGCAAGTAACGGGACAAGTTCAAACTGTTCTGAGCAGAGGAAAAATTGTGATTGAGAATCGTACGTTCACTGGGAAAGCTAGCCATGGGAAATACTTGGAAAGATCAATACCAAGCCCGCTGCGCTAGTTTGGCGAAAAGATCTTAGAGATCTGCCTTAAGTAGCTCTTTTGATCAGCCATCTTAAACATTGGAACTAGAAATTCGTCAACATTATGCTTTGAACATATTTCTTCTATTTCCTCTCGGCAATTTCTGATGCTTCCTTGAATTATGAATGGTTCCACCCATTCATCCTTAACATATTTTGCTGCGGCTTCCAGTCCCCCGCTCATAGCAACTCTAATGTTCTCTATTTCTCTTTTCGTTATTCCAATTGCTTCTTGCACATTTTTAGGAGCATCAACAAGGCGATACGTCATATGGGGACGGACAAATTCCAGATCTTCTTTCTCTGTAACTATTGCTGTTGAGTAACATATTTTAGCATTACCATTTTTTCGAATTCTTTGAACGTACTCCGCAATTTGGGGTTTGTAGATAAAGTCAAGCATCACTCCATCTGCTTTCTCTCCCCCTAGTGCAAGCATTCTTGGCCCCCTTCCAGCAAGCCAAATTTCAATATCAGGCCTTGCAAACTTAATCTGGGCATTTTTGAGCGATGCGATAGACCCTTGGTACGAAGTTTGCTGACCTGAAAAGAGTTTTCTAGCTATGGATATGGTGTCCCGAACAGCACTAAGTGGCTTCTTCCTTTCTATAGCTAGTGGATTTAAGGTAAGAGAACCGCCTGCCCCGATTCCCAAAAATGCCCTTCCTTGTGATAGCTCATCAAGACTAGCAATTGCCATTGAAGTTTGTGCCGGATGTCGGGTGTAAGGATTAGTTATGCCAGGCCCGATTTCTATATTTTGTGTTGCACTAGCGATAGCCGACATGACAACATAGACGTCTCGAGTTGCTAAACCCTCGTCGTATACCCAACAGCGTGAAAATCCTAACATTTCTGCTTCTTTTGCTATCTCAACAATCTCGGAGATAGGGCATTCAGGAATGACATTAATACTTGCCTTAATTACCACTAACTTGCCTCACGATCTTTCTCAAATTCTATAGATATTAGCTGGTTATTAGGATCTATCGAGAAGAGACAATCGTCTAATTCTTCTATAAAAGCTATATTTTCTTCCCTGACTTTTGTAACGATAATTCGCATCTCAGATTGCTTTGGAAGCTCTTTTCGATTCCCCCTGTCCGAAAGAAGAACTTTAGCCGCCCTTTCAGGAGTTAAACGTTGATATGGTTCACACTCCGCTAGTGCTGCCACCCTTAAGGGGCGGTGACACTGATCTGCAATTACTCTTCCCAAAGCATCTGCTCCAATGGCTGAAATCATAAGCGTTGTGGAGTTTGGTATTACCGGCTCATACCCTGCAGGTGCTTTAAACGGCCTTCTGCGAGAACCATCTGCTTCAACAAGAATATGATCAACTAAAGAAAACCAAATATCGCAGAGACTCTTTTCAACCCCGATCGCCTTTGGGCCTTGAACCTCCTTCCATATCATTACTGGATAATTCGTATCAATTGCATCAATTTCTTCTATTCTCGGATTTAACAGCGTCCTCATCCCCTCGTTTTGATCAGACCCCATTTTCGTAGTGGTCGTTAGGATAACTTTCCCTTGAAGTTGCTTCCCTATCGCATGCATTAACGTTGTCTTTCCCCCACCTCCGACAAAAGCAATGTGATGTTTCTGCTCATTACCTAACAAGCCTAATGTGTTCGCTACTTTTGAAAGAGGGGTCACTTCTACCATGACAAGATTGCCTTTAAAGCTCCGCTGCCAACAGATAGAGCTTTATCAGAAATCCTATTCCATTGGTAAGTAATTCTTGGGTCAATATCCCCTATTTTCATGCCCTTTTGCACGTGAACAGAAGGATGTATTAAACCTCTGACTAATCCAGTAAATGGTCCGCGGATTTCATTATGTTGGACCTTCCCAATAAGCTGATCTTTGATTATGAAGTCACCAATATCTATGTTCCAAGATATTTGGCCATTGGAAGGAGATCGCAGAACTCGACTTTCCGCGTAGCCTTTAACTGGTTCGGGTAGGCCTGTATCGTCAAGTGCTCTACCTTTTCTAATCACTCGTCCCAAAGAGTTACCTCGCTTTGTTTCAATAACTAAATGGCAGTCTTTCCCAGCTTCAAACCCAGGACCCATTCCAATAACAAGTTCAGCATCTGAGATCTGTGTATCAATATTCCGTTTCGCAATGCGTGCATCAATAATCACGGGAGCTGCAATATCCGGAAGTTCCTGAGATAGAAAGACGCTTACTATTCCATCTTTGCTCTTTGCAACTGCTTCTTCCACTGTTCCACTAAGCTGAACGTGCATACCTTCAACTTGTATGCTTCCTTCAAAGACAGCATTTGCGGCCGAGACAGTCCTTCTTACTACAAGCGGATTTTCTAGTTCAGTAACAACAATAGGAAACCCTGCATGATGGAGTCTGAAGATGACACCAGTTGCTAAATCGCCTCCTCCACGAACAAGACACAAAGTTTCAGCTGGCGTTTTCAAAAGCAATTACCTCTGCCAAGATTGATACGGCTATTTCTTCAGGGCTTTCCGCTGATATCTTTAAACCGATTGGAGTAGCAATTCGATCTATTTCTCCTTCAGACACACCTTGAGTCAGCAGAATATCTCTTACCACTCCCCATCTTTTCTGGCTTCCCATTAAACCAATATAAGTAGCAGGTGTTTTAAGAATAAATGGGAGTGCCCTACCATCAACGTCAGCGTTTCTTGTTACTGCAACTACTCGTGTATGTTTATCAACTGGCTCTTTCTCTAGAGCTTCCGACAAGGAACCAGATACTACATTTCCTTGGCCTTCAAAATTCTCTATTATCTCTTTCCGGTCATCCCAAATGACTACGCGGTATCCGAGCCAATGAGAAAGTTCAGATACTGCTTTCCCTATGTGTCCAGCACCGAGTATGTAAATAGTAATTTGTGGCATATATGGCTCCAAATATATTGTAATTTCCCCACCGCAGACACCTGGGTCTCCTTCGGAGGGGTTTACTAACGAATAGTCTAGTTGACGTGGTTTCTTATCTTCTATCGCTATTAATGCTTCAGTTATTACTCTTGATTCCATTTCGCCGCCGCCAATTGTATCGAGAGTGGAACCATCCTCAAAAACAAGCATTTTCGCCCCAGCTTTTCGTGGCACTGACCGGTTGGAATTAATAACAGTACAAAGGACAACAGGCTTTCTCTTAGAAATAGTAGAAAGGAGTTCGTGATATATTTTCATTTTTCCCACAATCGCTTTGCTTGCAGGTGAAGAGTTGTTCTTGCTTGCTCTACATCTATACCTAATATTTGGTTATCACGAACCTGCCATTCTCCTGCAATCATTACGTCGCTAACATGCCTAGCACTTCTCCACAACACAACTTGTTCTATCAAATTCTCTTCAGTGATTGGAGTAGGGAATCTTGCATCAATAATTTGCAAATCTGCAGAAAATCCTTCTTGAATTTTTCCTACATTCTGAAGACCCAATGCCTTAGCTCCTCCTATAGTCGCCATCTCTAGGACAGCCTCAGCTTGCATGACTCCAGGGTCTTGTAGTCTTGCCTTGTGGACAAAGAAAGCGCCTCTCATCACCTCATAAAAGTCATTTATATAGCCATCGCTTCCTAATCCAATCACAACTCCAAGATCACGCAGTTCAGGGATAGGTGCTATTCCACCCCCTACTTCACAATTAGCTAAGGGCATATGCGTTACATTTACTTTATTTTTCTGAATAATTAGTTTTTCCTCTTCCGAAAGATGCACACATTGACTAGCTATAAATTTCGAATTTGTTACACCTAGATCTTCGTAAATCTCTAAGGGGCGCAAACCATACCTATCTTCACACCAAATACCTTCATATTGCCCTTCGTTGCAGTGGACGTGGAGTCCTAACCCAACTTTTTTAGCTTTTAAATGAGTTTCGTGTATAAAATCTTTCGAACATGTAAAAGTCGTGTGAAGACACATCATACCCGAGATGAGTTCGTCACTTTTTGATATTTCGTGCAAAGCGATATTCTCCTCGACACCCATTAGGGCAGCTTTTTCTCCTGACCGTTCTGTTGCTTCAAAGCTGAGTATCCCCCGAAGCCCGCTATTTTTTACTATGTTCCTTTCAGTGAGTAACCCACCTGGAAGCGAGTTTGGTGCCTCTAATATGTCATAGAAGGTTGTCGTTCCGGATTGAAGCATTTCTATGCATGCCCATGTCGTAGCTGCAGCGATCATCTCTTTATCAAGCGAGTCTTCTATTTTGGGCCACCAATAGTCCTTAAGGAATTCCCAAAAGTCAGCTGGAGGATTATCGACAGGAATACCATGTGCTAGCACGCCGTATAAGTGCGTATGGGCGTTAACGAATCCAGGAAGCACAATATGCTCTTTTGCATCAACGACGACATCATCCGGATAGTTCTTCATCAAATTTTGATTCGGGCCTACGTCGACGACAGTGTTTCCCAAGACGCGTACTCCGTATTTTTCTCTTGGTATCTCATCTGGAGAAGTTATAAGCCAACCTGCCATGATTAACGTCATGCTAGAGCGCCCCCGTCAATGCGGATTGATTCACCATTGATATG
>CEOF01184223.1_pt1 | contig 15587 bp, 9 predicted proteins | sample 361311 | NCBI WGS metagenome assembly CEOF01 (sample SAMEA2619667, study PRJEB7988) | marine metagenome | biome: marine biome (ENVO:00000447); feature: surface water layer (ENVO:00002042); material: "saline water (ENVO:00002010), including plankton (ENVO:xxxxxxxx)" | depth 5 m
CAACTCGGAAACGGAGGTACAAGCGATACCATTCACTCACCATCAACAAACGTAGAGTTGCCCGAAGGTCGAGCCGCGACCGACCTTTCTGTTGGAGATCACCATTCATGTGCGCTTTTGGACAATGGTTCAGTTGCGTGTTGGGGTCACAATAACCACGGCCAACTTGGAGATAACACGACCACAAATGCTCCGATTCCAGTGTATGCTCATTTACCAACGAGTTCAGTTGCCGTTTCAGTTTCTACAGGACCTTACAGCAGTTGTGCCATACTCGAAAACAGTAGCGTATACTGCTGGGGGCACAACAATTACGGGCGGTTAGGCATCGGTGTTAGCGGGGGTGTTTATCCCGCCCCAATGTTTGTCGAGCAAGCCAACAACGTGGTTGTGTTGAGTCTAAACTACGACCATACGTGTGCGCTGTCCGAGAACGGCTCAATCTCATGCTGGGGGCGCAACAAGCATGGGCAACTTGGAATTGGCCAATCAGGCGACAGAAATACTCCGAATCTCGTCGATTACAACAATGCCCCATTTGCATCAATAACCGGCGCCGCACCTGTTGGGCTTTGGGAAGACCAGTCTGGACTGCGCGGTAGAATTGTGACTCCATTTGCGGATAATGTCTGGAAACTTGAGGCGACTGTCTCAGAAAACGCTGACATGTCAATGTATGATCTCCACATTACACTGCTAAAAATTGGTGGTCTTCGGGAGGATGTTGTCCTCGAAAACGCTATTCAAATTATTGAAAAAGACACCGATGGAGATGGCGTGGTAGATTCACAAGATGCATTCCCAAGTGATTCCTCTGAAACGAGCGATACAGACGGAGACGGTGTTGGTGACAATTCTGATGTTTACCCTGAAGATGCTACTCGCTCAGCTGATGAGGCTGAAATTCTAGGAACAACCACCTACGTTATTGTTGGAGGAATTCTTCTCGCCCTTCTCTCTATGCTCTTGTTTTCAAGAAGGAAGACATACGATGAAGAAAGTGACGCTCCTAAACCAAGTAGGTTTCGATTTCCAAGCGGACCGAAACAAAAGTTCTGAGGAAATTTGAAACTTTGAGTCAGAAGTGAATTATCACATTCAAACATGCGTCGGCTTCATAGGGTAAAGGCGACTGGGTTGAAATGGAGGCATTCCTCCGGGTGAACATATGAGTGAAGAAGGAACCATCACCCCTGAAGTTCAAATTGGCCAACTTGAAGAAGCCCTCGCCACTGAAACGGACCGTTTGAAGAAACTCTTCGCAGCCTATGAAACTCAAGAGAAGGAACTCGTCGATGCACGTGCTGAAATCGAAGTCCTGGAAAAGGAAATTATCGATAAAGAGATTGAGCGAGAGGCCCAAGAATCGCTTATTGCAGAAAAGGACCTCCGAATTCGAGAATTGGAAATGAAAGCTACGAAGGCTGACAAGCGTGTCGAGCATCTCGAACCTGCCCTTGAAACGATGGAGGAAAAGTACTCTCGCGAAAAAGACCGACTCGGGAAGGTCTTTGGAATCGCAGAAGAACTTGACAATGATTTGAAACTCGCGGTTTCAGAGATGAAGGCGCGAGACGACTGGTATGTGGCACACATGACGCTCTTTGAAGATCTCAACAAGGCAATCAAGGAACGCTACGAGATGATTGAAAGCGCCGTAGAGGCAGAACGCCAATCACAACACATGTCTCGTGCGTTTACTGAACGTATGGATGAGATGGTTGAAGCACGGGCAGCAGAAATGACCGTCGAAGAGGCTGAAACCCTCATTGAAGAAGAAACGACTGAAACCCAAGAAGCCGTTGAAGAAGCGCCTGTTGAGGAAGCACCAGCTGAAGAAGCTGAAAGCGCTCCAGAGGAAGATTCAGCGGAAGCCGAATCAGCAGATGATGCAAGTGAAGAACCCGCCGAAGAAGCAGCGGAAGCATCTGCAGACCAAACATGGAATTCGGATGTCGACCCTTGGGCTGACAACTGAGGTGAGCCATTTTGGCAGGTCTCGCCCAAGGAGGGCTTGCGCCAGTAGCGACATTCGCTCTTTCAGGCGCTGTAATTCTTGCTGGGCAATCGCTTGGTCTTGACCCTCTTCATGGATTGTTACCTCTTCTTGGTGTTCTCTGTCTGATGACGGCAGTCTTTTTTGCCAATTTTTGGAGAGATCCAGACCGTCCAATTCCAAAGGATTCAGGCGTGCTTGTGTCACCAGCCGATGGCCGTGTGATGTTTGTTCGCCGAGAAAGAGCAAATGGACGCCGGCCATCAAAAATCGAACGAGAAAAAGAATCCATTGAGCAAGATGCGTTCACAGGCGATTGGTACCCAGAACCGTGCAATGACCCACTTTCCTTTGAAACCGAGCAGCGCTTCGTCGCCGTAGAAAAAGAACCCCGGGATACAGATGTTTGGCGAGTTGCGATATTTATGTCTCCACTCGACGTCCATGTAAATCGAGCACCGTTTGCATCGACCATCATCGCCATGGAGCATCGAACAGGAAAAGGTCGGCGACGCGGGCCATTTGCTCCTGCCTTTCGGAAAGAGAGCGAATACAATGAGCGTGTCCGGACCATCTTTGAGTCAGAAGACGGAAAGCGTGTTGAAGTGATGCAAATTTCAGGTGCACTTGCTCGAACAATCATCCCGTGGAAGGGGATTGGCGATACACTCAGGCGAGGTGAACGGTACGGGATGATTCGGCTTGGCAGCAGGGTCGACGTTCGTGTCCCTGCTGCACACTATGAGCCACAAGTAATCTCAGCAGACGCACAAGATCCAAAATTTCCGAAGGGTCAATTTATCAAGGCTGGCTCAGACATCATTTTCAAAAGAATTCTTGAAGAGGAATAAGTTGGGTGATGCTATGGGATTGAAGAAGGGACTCACAATCTTGGGAGATGATTCCAAGAGCCTTAAGATTCACGATCTCGTGAAAGCTCCGGCAAATACGCCTTGGGCAAAGGAGCGCCAACAATCTTGGGACGCATCGTTTCCAGCGACTGTTTATTCAACCCCAGAGATGACAACCGATGGAGAACCCTGCTCGGCTGTCACCGTTATACTCCGTACGAAAGGATGCCATTGGTGGTGGTCATCTGGCTGTACGTTTTGTGGTTATTTTAACGATACACGGGATGATGTAGGCAGCGACGATCTACACGCACAATGGCAATTTGCAAAAGACAAGTTCAACAATTTTGATGGACATGCCATGATAAAAGTCTATACGTCTGGGTCCTTGCTTGAAGACCGGGAAATCCCTGTCGATTTCCAAGAAACCGTTCTCAGAGATTGTTTTGAACTTGGAAAGGAATTGATCGTTGAGAGTCGAACTGAACAGATCACTGAAGAAAAATTAGCTTGGGCTACGTCCATCAACCCGAACTTTACCGTTGCCATCGGTCTTGAAGCCTACGACGATGAAGTTCTTCGTTTTCACGTGAACAAAGGATTCTCGGCTGCCTCATGGGATCGAGCAGTTGAACGACTTCAACAATTCAACCTCAGAGTCAAAACATATCTCATGTTCAAACCTCCATTTATGAGTGAAGCTGACGCACTTGACCACTGTGTCAATTGGATTGAGGCAGTGGCGGAACAAAGCGATGAGATTTCAATTAACCCGATGAACATTCAACGAGGGACCGTAATCGACCGTCTCCACCGTCACAGAGAATACCGCCCTCCTTGGCTTTGGTCTTTGGTAGAGCTCATTCAGAAGAGTCATCACATTGTTCACCCAAATGGCGGAGTTAACGGCGATTCGGACCAAATTTCCCGTCTTATTATCCATCCGACTGCAGGTGGAAAGATACGCGGCTCGCACAACTGTGGTGAATGCGATGGAGAGGTAGTGGCCGCCATCGAGCGATACGCAGTCTCAGGTTCGCTTGAGGAATTTCACGGACTTGATTGTGTGTGCAAAAAACGCTGGCATCAAGAGTTGACAAACGACCGTTCGATTCCAGTTCCACTCGGCACGTCAATGCCAAGGCGGGGGTCACTCATCAACATCCTTCGCTCACCTTAGGCTGCACAAGATACCCTACCGTCCAATGGCGCCCTTGGTGAATGTTTATGACCGCGCTTCGAGTCGCAGGCATGTCCATCTTGGGCACGTGAGGGCATCTTATGTCGAACAGCACAGAACTCCCCGATGCGGTTATTGGAACCGCAGAACCATCCTCCAGCCGGATTATTCTTGTATTGCTTTCAGTCGTTACGATTGGGATGTTTGGACTGTTTAGTACAATCTTCGGATGGGACAATATTCCCGTTGTCGGAGATATTGTGCCCTTGATGTCAAATCTCGGCGGCTCAGGAATTTGGTATTACTTACTTGGCTTCATCATTGGGCTCGGAGCAATTGTGTCGACACTCGCAGGAGAGGTCCTCGCAGACTGAGGTGGCTTAGATGTACGCAGTATTCATTCCCCTCATTTTCTTTTTTACAGTTGTCGGTTTCGCAACATTCTATGTCCAACGCGGCATTGGAAACATGGCTGAACCCATGCGACAATTCGGCCTCTTCTTACTGAACAAAGCTCCCGCTGGTATTGTTGATCTGTTTAACGATGACAAAGGAAGCGGATCAAAAACTTGGATGAACTTTGGAATGATTTGGCTTACATTCGCAGCCATTGGGACCTTCCTCGCTCTCTGGCATGACTATGATGCAAGTGCGTTGAACTCACTTGCGAGCATTGGCTGGGAGTACGACGACGGAAGCGCTCTCAACACATTTGTTGATGTTACCTTGATGACGGGCTTAATGTCGATTCTCATCGGTGGCGGACTTGTAGCAGCAGCCCGTGCAGGAGCGGGCCGCCTTGCCAGTGAAGCAAACGCCAGCCTCACTGCAATTCTTTTCTCTGTGCTTACCATATCATCGCTGATTCTTCCTACCATTCTCGGGCTCTTGTTCGACCTTTCAGCAGCGAATGAGGCGTTCATACGAGATCTGTTCATGCACACACTGCGTTCGTTCATTGTCATGGCTGTTATGATTAACGTTCTCTTGACCGTATCTCAGCGAAAAAGCGAGGTCGTATCTGCGAGCAATTGGTTCTTGTTCATGGCGCTTGCATCGTTTATTTTTGGATCCCAATTCAGATTCTTCGGGGAACTGGCAAATTCCACTCAGACCGTTTGGCTAGGCGAGCGCATGTCCCAATCATGGACAATTATTGCCTTGATTTTTGCAGTTGCCTACCATGTTGTTCCACGTGCTGCAAGCCGTCCAATCTGGTCTGATTCGATGACGAAAGCAAGTCTTCTTCTTCTCTTCTTTACGCTCCCACCGTTCATGCTATCCTCGGCAGATGCGGGAATATTGCTCGAGAACCTTGGTGCCATTTTGATGACGCTTGCACTCTTACCAATCCTTGCAGGGTCCGTGAACATCTTGATGACTTCACTGGGCAACGCTACCGGTGTTGTTTCACGCCCAGGAGCATTGGCTGCAACCCTTGCAATGGTGTTCTTTCCCTTGTATGCAATTGGAGGATATTTCACTTCCTTGGACGTTTTCATTGGCCTCGGAGCCCTCAACGATATGGCAGAAACTGTTGACATTGGCTTCATGTGGACCGTTGGAGGTTTGATGGCTGTTGCCTGTGTTGCTGAATCGTATCCTCTCGCAGGAGACAGACAACTCGCTTCACCATCGTCTGCATCGTTGTCGACGATGATGATCGCTTTTGGTGGTGTTACATCAACCGTAGCAAAACTGATGGGCGACTTTACTGAAAAAGCGCTCCTTGATTCAGGAAGCGAAGAGGTCGTCATGACAGACGGAGGCTTCAGTTTAACAGCAGCAGTCTTGTTTTACATCGGATCAATTGGTATCATTCTGTTGTTCCTCAACCTCATTCGGACTTCGGTTGGTGGAATGAAGGTCGATACATCCGTATCAACAACCTCAGATATTTCTCGATATTCGATGCAATTAGGCGAATCTTCAATCCGCAAATTGTTGCAGCGAGGCGTCGGTGTCGATACGATCCTTGTTGTTGGAGCAGACGTCGAAGACGACGGGGGAATGACCATCATCGATGTTTCCTCGACATTGCATAACGATGAAATCGACGAGTTCCCAGTCGAGAAGAATGAATTGGAGATGCTATCGGATTATCTCGCAAAGAAGGAAATGAGCATCTTTGAATTCTTCCGCTCCATCGATCTTGATGACTCAGGACTCATCGACGGCTATGAACTTCAACAAGCGCTAAGAGCGGCAGAGATTGCAGATCTTCCACCGTGGGACATCTCAGAACTGATGAAATTTGTTGACCTGGATGGTGACGGGCGAGTGAACCTCCCCGAGCTCGATATTGCAATTACACGAATCCGAACAGGTGCAACCGAAGAAGAGTGAGGCGAGGCGGTAATTCCGTGCGTATTGGGTTGGTTGGGAAACCAAATGTGGGAAAATCCACGTTCTTTGCAGCGGCCACGCTCATTCCTGTCGATATTGCAAACTATCCATTTTGTACCATAGAACCCAATGTTGGATTTTCGTTCATTCCGAGTCGCCAACCATGCCCATGTGGAGGTTTGCGAAAACGACTCGTGGAAGATGGTCGGGCACAGTTTTCAGATGAACGCGGGGGAAGCATATGTTCACCCCGCACAGGTTCCTGTGAAGGTCACCAACGTTACGTACCCTGTATGCTGGTCGATGTTGCAGGACTTGTTCCCGGTGCGAGTCAAGGGCGAGGTCGTGGAAATGCATTCCTTTCCGACCTTGCAGAGTGTGATGCGCTGATCCAGGTCATCGATGTTGCTGGGACAACGGACATTGAAGGGAACCCGACTGGCGTGAAAGCCACAAAGGAGCAAGCCATTGAACAAGCCCTTGCTGAAGTCGAATTCCTGACCAGTGAACTGGACGCTTGGCTCTTGGGTCTCGTCAAGGACGGCTGGTCGAGGGGTGCTCGCAGAATCCAAGCTGAAGGAGTGAAAGGATTCATACAGTTCTTACAAGAACGACTCTCTGGTCTTGGGGCAACGGATTCAATATGCCAGCGTTCCTTCGATGCATTCGCTCAACAGCACTCTGACATGACATCTCCATGGGATTGGTCAGACGACGTGTTGACGCTGCTTGCATCATCAATTCGTAAGCACCTCTTCCCAATCTTTGTGGCCGGGAACAAAGCAGATCTTGCACCAGAGGGCGTATTGGATCACCTCCGAAACGTACTTCCCTCGTTTACGCCATGTTCTGCTGAAACTGAACTTGCACTCCGACAAGCGGGGAAGGCAGGATTCATCACCTACACTGCTGGAGATTCCTCTTTCGAACTCTGTGACAGTCAAACGATGAACGATGCTCAGGTGAAAGGCCTGTCTGTGTTAGCAGAACGCGTGGAGAAATTGGAGGGGACTGGACTAATCAAGCTACTTGATCAAGTTCTTTTCGATGAGCTTCAGAGAATTGTTGTTTACCCCGTTCAAGATGAAAGTCAGTGGACGGATGGTGATGGGAATGTATTGCCTGACGCACTTGTTGTTCAAAATGGGACTCAAGCCAAACAGTTGGCATACAAAGTCCATACTGACCTAGGTGATGGATTCATCAAAGGTGTGGACGGAAGGACGCGACGAATTGTTGGTGCAGAGCATGAGTTATCGGATGGTGATGTCCTCCGAATCCATTCTAAATGAGATTCAGTGACCTTCCGGACGGTCATAATCAGGCGTCAAGCGAGATAGATTGCTCGAGTATCTTGCTGCACTTGTAAAGAAAAGAACGATTGAGGCTAAGGTGAGCAGTGTGAGCATAATCAGCATGTACCATCCCCAAGGATCTACACCGCGAATTGTCGTGACATAGATACCCCATAAGACTGTGAGGTACAGGAAGGGGCGATAACGTCGGGTTACCGTACTAAGACGGGCCGACTTCAATGTGTCATCGTAGAAGTTTGCAACATCTTCTTTGCTGACAAATCCATGTTCAACTCCACATCGTGAGCACACTTGTGTGTTGGGACCGTTACCATGAATGAAAGATTCACGAGGGTAGGTTCCTGAGCAGAGTCGACAGATTGGCATCTTCTTCCCTCATCCCTATCCAATTACTGCCGTCATTTCAACCATGCGCTCAATACTCTAGGAATTTTGAAAGGATGCGCCCTCCGAATTGACTTCCGACCGATTCTGGATGGAACTGAACTCCAAAAACGGGTCTCTCTTTCGCACGGAACCCGAGAACCAGTGATTTTGTATCGTCAGTTGCATCGACGATCAGGTTTGATTCCTCGCTGACATCAGCAGTAAGGTGAGTTAGAGAGTTGTATCGTGTCATTGAAACTTCATCCAATCCCCCAAACAACGCCTCTCCTTTGTGCAAGCATTTCACAGGGGTGCCATGCACAGGCCCAATTGGGCTTGGAACCAAGCTTAGCCCCGATGCCACACCGATTGCTTGGTGCCCAAGGCAAATCCCGAGGAGTGGCGGTGTATCGCCAGAGAGAGACAGCTGAGCAAATTCCATTGTCAGCCGACTGTCAGTCGGCCATCCCGGTCCAGGTCCGAGGATGACGTGCGAAGGCTGCAATTCATCCAGAAGTTGTTGGGCTGTGTACTGCGTCTCACGTCGCCCCGAAATGATGTTTACATGGTGTCCTAAGCCACATACATTGTGAGCAATGTTGTAAGTAAATGAATCCAAATTGTCAACAAGGAGAACTGCATTTTCCTTGAATGACTTTGTGTTGATTGTTGCACTTACTTGATGGGTTTTTTTCTCGCTCTCAAGGGGGAGAGGATGGATTCCGAGACGCTTCACCGGGTTGGACTGAACGACCTCTTCAAGCCATCCGCACGATCGCAAAAGGGCGTTTGCCTTCCATTTTGCTTCTGCGACTTCCGACTTAGGATTTGACGCAATCGTAATTCCCCCTCCTGCCGTCACCCGCGAATTCCAAACATTTCCTTTTTTGTGAAGTTCTGCCGTTCGGATGAGGATGTTCCACGAGGAGTCTCCGGTTAATGGATTAAACCAACCCATCGATCCAGTCCAGAAGGAACGTGGTTTTTGTTCCAATTCGTCGATTGCCGCACATACTACCGTACGTGGACACCCAGTGATTGAGCCCCCAGGGAACACATTTTCGATTGCGTCAAAAAGGTCAATGTTTTCCTTTAATTTGCCTTTGATTCTTGATACCAAGTGCTGGACTTCAGCATATGCCTCAACATCAAATCGCTCTACCCAGACTTGATTCGGGTAAGCGATTTGTCCAACATCGTTCCGCATCAGATCAACCAACATGCGGTGTTCTGCTCTTTCCTTACGATCAGAGATCATATCTTCTCGTAACAGTAACTCCTCAGCTTCCGATGCCCCTCTTGGCGCAGTCCCCTTAATCGGAGCCGTTGTAACCACTCCCCCTTCTGTTGAAAGCAAGGATTCTGGCGATGCTGAAACGAGCGCAAAACTCTCATCCTTCATGTGCAGAAAGCCTGAGTACGGTGCCGGATTTGATGCAACAGAATGGGAAAAGACATACCACGGTTCTGAATTAATCTCACCTTCCCACGAACGTCCGTAATTTAATTGATACAATTGACCATCAACGATCGCTTCCTGTACTGTTTTCACAATTTTTTCATGTTCTTCATCTGTACAATTGGAGACCGGTTTCCTTCCATACGTCAGTTCGGGTGAAAAACTGCGAAGTGGTTCATCTTCCAAACAATGTTCTGATTTCATTTTCCATTCTGAATCCGTTGACATGACAATAAGTCTATTCTCATTTTTATGATGAACAATGCACCGATTAACTTCCCATAAAACGCACAGTAGGTCATCTTTTTCTGGGAGGTTTTGCAAACGGATTGGTTGGGTCATTTGCAGTAAATCATAAGACAATGCTCCGGCCCAAAATGGATTCTTGAAAGGGGTTTCATTTGGAGAAGAACTTGGAAAAGATACCTCGCCAGCAGGACATAATTCTCTCAAACCACTTGCAAGAGAAGAATCAGAAATTGAACGATCTTTTTCCCACGCTTCACCGTTCCAAATCTCTCTTCGAAATTTGAACTGAATTCCTTCTTCAATTCTCGTCTCGCCAGAAAGAGGGGAATGTTTCTCAGCGCTTGGTAAATCATCTCTCGACGGTTGCCGAACAATGACTCTCCGTGTTGAAGGCCCACAAAGCAAGGAAAATTCGGAAAGATAACTTGCAGGGCCAGCTGAAACCAACATGAGTTCGTCTGGTGAACCAAACGAACCGGCTTGGTTCCCAAGAAGACCATGTTCAATCAAATGGTGGCGAGCAGACTCCAAGCTAATCATGTCCACACTTCCTGCCAGTTCTCAACATCATTGTACTTTGTTTTGAGAATCGATTTACACAGGTCAAAGAGCCGAGAACCCTCATCACCAATCGGTTCACCGTCGATGGAATCTATCCCAAAAACGCCAACTCCGCTACCCACCGCAACAGCTTCGACGCAACGGGCTACAAGTCTCTCGTTCAATTTGCCGGTTTGTATATGGTATCCAGCGGCAAGCAATGAGGGCCGCATTGCATCGAACGTAATCGAATCAACGGAATTCGGTGAGCTGCTGTGCCAGATCACTCCATCTTCATCAAGAATGAGTGGTGTACAGCGGTCAGCATCGACGATGCAGTACTCATGGACCATGAGGGCTAAATCTGCACCGAGATTCTCTGCATGCTTTCGAGCGTCAAAATAAGCGTCCCATGCCCCATGTTTGGTCCCAGCGACACGCTTTGCCCAAACTGGGCTAGGAAAAGTTACACCATCAACTCGTTCATTCTCAAGTACGAGGGGGCGATATGACAGATTAATTTCCAGTTGGCTAGATACTTCAACTCTCAATAGTCCCTCGTCGAATTGAGGATGTTTTTCTTTCAAAAGCTCCACAATCGAATCTCGAGTGATGTCTTTCGCGTCGATTCTCAACCTTGCAGCATGAGCATCCAATCGGCGTAGATGATTTTCAAATAGAAAGAGTCCGCGACGCTTTGAGAACCTCATGGTCGTAAAAACCGACGAGCGAGGACCCTGGCTGACCTCGGTCATGGACTGGCCTTACCGCACTATGCCTTGAGCATCTCGGTATCACAACAAGTCGTCAAGGAATGATGTGTCAATACCAGTTTCCGATTTTTTCTGCGGCTTGCCAATGTTGAGGTCGTTTAGCAGGGTTTCGTCGACTGGGCTTCGAACCGGGTTCATGACGGGCCGTTGTGACACGTATTGTTCTCGACCAATGTCTCGGCGTTCGATTCGATCTGCAGCATCAAACAGCGAATCTGACTGGAGCGGGGCGGCTGGTGAAGGAGGAACCGTTGTCTGGGGTGGTGTATCCCAAGGGTCGTCACTAATTCCCCATGTAGCAGTTTGGATTTCCCACTCCTTGTCCTTTTGTGATCTGGAATTACGTCCACGAACAATGGCGAGTAAAAGGAGGAGAGAGAGGATAGCAAGGCCTGCAACAAGGAGGTTTGGAGTTGTTAAGAGCGATTCAAGGTTGTTCTCTGAGGTGGTCTCTTCGGCAACTTGACCAGTGGAGTCGAAAGGCGGTATCCTCTTTGCATCAACGGATTTCCGTTCTAAATCATCATCAAATGTTGTCACAGATATGTACCAATCCGAGTCGTTCGAGAGATCAGAGAATTCTGCTCCGGTGATTAAGAAAGAATTCGCGATGGTTTGATTGACATACGTAGCATCCGAACTATCGCTATAATCCTCAGAACTGATGTGGATTTTGTATCCTTTAACATTCAAATCGTTGGAATGATTCCATGTGACGAGGATGTTTGTTTCTTCAACCCATATGAGTGTAATACCTTCCACACTGGGGAGGTAACCACCTGGGTCCGTAACTCCGTCATCAACGGGTTGCGTTGAGACAACTGTCAAATCCGTTTTGATTGCGTTCGCCGATGAATCAACAGGAACGACGGTGACCCATGTTTTCAACCCGGGGAGGACCTCAATGTCTCCTGCAAGCATTGAGATTGTGATGGGGAAAGATGGATCCCTATCCAGAATCAACGAGGGAGTATTCGGTCCGTCTGCACCTATCCCAACGCTTGAGAAAGCCCATGATGCGGCATACACTTCGTATTGAACGACGTCACCTGCTGGAGAGAGCTCAAATTCGAGGTGAAGGGCCATACCGTCGTCGTTGGGGCGGTCACTCAACGTGATGTTCTCAAGACGAGGCGGTGGTGTTGTATCCTCGAAATTGTTGATTGGCACCACACTGGCCGAAAGGAGTGAATCCGTATACACATTTCCTTGCAAGTCATGAACTGTGACTGTGACAAACAATTCAATTCCTGGTTGAATGAGTTGCGGAGTATCTGAGAGTCCGAATTCTTCGGCTTGGGCCACAGCGCCGTAAAGCGCAGTATTCAGTGTCAATTCAATTGGATTTTTATCCTCATCGATCCACTGCTTATCGATGACAACACAACCACATTTTGCGGGGTCATCTCCGTAAGCATTCCAAAGGTATCCAATATCATCAACAGGTTTGTCTGCAGCCCAAACCACATATTTGCTGAAGTCTCCTGCATCAGATATTGACCACACGACATCGATTGCAGTGCCATCATCATCCGGGTGATCGTATGCTTGAATGCTCTCAATACGAGTCGGGGGCATTGCTGCACCATTCGAATTGTCAATCGGCGTTGCAGTCACAATCTCAACATCATTGGGGTTGCTGTTTAACCATGTATCGAAAGCAACAACTCCGATGTAATATTCCAAATCATTCGTCAATGGTAGGCTGTCAATCTGCGATACGATTGTTGAATTGTCCTCGCAGTTGTTGACAATCGTAGATTCAGAGAATCCCGCAACAGAGGTTGGTTGCGTGGCAAACACAACTCCTGTGATCATGTAGACGACATAATAGGCACAATCATCAGCGCTGCTTGCGTCCCATCCAACTGTAATACGACCACCTTCATCGTCCGGTGTATCAATGGCCCAAACGTTTTCTAGTTTCGCTGGTGGAATACCATCGTTTACTCCGCCTGTTGGCACCACTGGGCCAATGATTGTTGCATTCATCAAATCCTCTTGACCAGTGGTATCTACGCACGTAAATCCAAGCCAGTAAGGCCTCCCAGGGTCAAGATTAAGGATGGTTGTGTTTCCTTCGGTTGGCAACACTGAAGCCTCAACGGAGAGTCCCAAAATGTTCGTCATTTGCTGTGTTGAAGTGTAGATGCGCGTTTCGAGGAGATCAATCGCCTTGCATCGCGCCCACTCTGTCTCAAGGTCACCAGCAACGCCACCGTCAAGCGGTTGTGCTGTTGCCCATTCGGGAGGCGTTGGAACTTCATTGCTTGTTGTCACCGGTCCGAAAACCTGGCTCGGTAACCCATACCGCCCATCGTTGTATTCGACAACAACAAGGGCATAGTAATCGATTCCGTCGACAAGCGGAACCCCGTTTGCTGTTGTGACATCTGCTCTCAACCTGCTGTGAATGGATTCGGATTTGTCGATGATTCTACCAACCAGGTCGATATCGGTCGGTAGACCAGTCCAAGGTTGGTCGCTTACATAGACCAAATAACGACTGAAATCAGAATCGTGAACAAGGGTCCACTCAACGGTTAACGTACCGCCACCGTCATCGGGCCGATCATACATGTCTGAGATTTCAACCGGTGTGTCCAATCGAACCCAATCGTAGGTTAATCTGACCTCAATCGACCCGTTTGAGGGTGCTATGAGTTTGATTGGAACAAATCGGGTTCCATTAATGAGTTGCCCGTTGTTAATTGCCAGCTGGAGACCATCTTGAACGCCGGTACTCTCGTTCAGCCCGAGGACAGCATCGTACCGAAGCTTCGTTGATTGCGCCCAGACAGCCGCGTTGGATACAGGCGACGTCATGATCAGCGGAACAGTTTGGAACATCAGACCGTGCACTCCAGGCTGGCCAACCGATGAATTAAGCAGCACAGGCTCGTTTGGGGACACGAGCTCTATTGCGTAGCCAGGATGTGTCATGTTTGAGATGTCCATGAATTGGGAATTAAACCCAATATTGAGAGGATTCGCATAGCGTGCAGTTTGGCTTTCCATCTCATCAAATGCGCTCGCTGGCGTCCAGCCACGAAGACCAGCATCGCTTGTTGTTAGCCAGAAACCATTTGCTCCGACAGCAACGTTGGTTGGATTTTGGACGGTAGCAGATTTGACAGAGGAGTGGGCCTCCGTGTGCGCCTCCACGATTGCCATCGCATTGAGACCCATGAGCATGAGATGTGTTCCATCGCTGCTCATTCTGTAGACGGGCCACGAAGGGAGTTGGAAACTGGCCAAGCCATCCTCAAACTCGTCACTTAGGCCATCGTAGTGGACCATCGGTCCGACGTCGGTTGCGATGTGCAATCCTGCATAATCAGAAGCGACAGCTGTAACATAGTTCGAGGGAAGTTGATCGAATCTGTGTGTAGAGAGGACGCCATTCGATGACGAATCAAGAATTGAGACACCCGGTCGTTCCGAACCCGCGCCATCGTGACCAACCACAAGTTGAAGAGCTTGGTTTACAGTAGGAGGTGAGTAGGTCTCAATTGACCATACAGAATTCCCAACCAATCCATCTGCGCTTGTATTGGTGTTGATTGCCCCGGTCGCTGGGATGTACTGCGTAAGCCCACTGGCAGAAGCGATGTAGAGTGTATTGGAAAGGAACTTGACATCCTCGATGTTCGACGAAGGCAGACCATCTGCAGTCGTCAGTGGATTATCCCAATCGTCAGCGGTCACGTTCCATCGGGCAATACCGTTTTGTGTTGCTACGTACACGTGATCGGGCGAGAATGCAAAGCCTTGGATGTTATCTGAGGGCAGGCCTGAGAGAAGTTGACCACTTCCGAATTGTCCGGCAGCGATATCGAAGGTTTGCACTCCCGCCGAGGTTGCAAATGTACCAAGCAATCCAACGTACATTGTGGATACTCCGTTGGATACATGCAGGTCCAAGTCACCAAGACTGTTGTGAATTGAACCGGATTCTCTGAGTAAAGACCCGGTTGTTGTGTTGAGTGTGAACAGGCCGCTTCCAGATGTTGATACGTAGATATTGGTTCCTTCAAGAAGCATATCCTGTATTGTGGTGAAGAATGGCAAAGACCATCCCTCCTCCCAATCGATTCCTCCGCTTGAGTTGAAGGCTCCTTGAAGTATGCCTGCGGAGCCTTGGCCGCCACCGTTTGGCGATTCAGTAGCGATCCATATCTTCGTTCCATCACTCACCATTGAGCGAACGTTACCACTTACCAATGCAGGCAATTCAAAAGCAGTATACAGCCCTGAGCTTCCCAAAACATCGACACGAGAGTAACCGCTTGCAGCTCCGGCCTGTCCAATAAGCCATTCCGTTCCAGTGTGTTTGACCGAAGTTACAGGCGTGCCAACACGCTGTAGGCTGGCTTGCCCCGTAACGGAACCTCGGGTTGAGATAACAGCAAAACCTCCTGACTCATCGTATCCTACTACGAGTTTCCCATTCGAGTACGACATAGCATCAAGCCACATTGGATCCTCAGGTAGGTTGTTTGCGGCAGCAG
>CEOF01092644.1_pt1 | contig 15584 bp, 14 predicted proteins | sample 361311 | NCBI WGS metagenome assembly CEOF01 (sample SAMEA2619667, study PRJEB7988) | marine metagenome | biome: marine biome (ENVO:00000447); feature: surface water layer (ENVO:00002042); material: "saline water (ENVO:00002010), including plankton (ENVO:xxxxxxxx)" | depth 5 m
ACACCAATGATATGGAGAGGACCAATGGTGACTCAGGCATTAGAACAGCTTTTGACTGATACTCAGTGGCGAGAGCTAGATTACCTAATTATAGATCTTCCTCCAGGTACAGGAGATGTTCAATTAACCTTGGCGCAAAAAATTCCAGTAAGCGGATCAATTATTGTCACAACGCCTCAAAATATTGCTCTTTTAGATGCTAGAAAAGGATTAAAAATGTTTGAAAAAGTTGAGGTTCCCGTTTTAGGGATTGTTGAAAATATGAGCTTACATATTTGTAGCCAATGTGGAAATGAAGAATCAATATTTGGAGAAGGTGGAGGAACCTCTTTAGCAGAGGAAAGTAAAGTTGATTTGTTAGGCCAGCTACCTCTTGATAAATCAATAAGAGAGCAAACCGATACTGGTAAGCCAAGTGTTGTATTTGATCCTAGCAGTAGGATAGCAGAAATTTATTCAGAGATAGCGAGAAAAGCGGCTGGCAAACTTGCGGCTCAGTCCAAAGACTACAGTGCAAAATTCCCGAAAATTGTAATAGATAATAATTAAGATTATGACAATAAAGTCTGACTCATGGATTAAAAAGATGGCCAAAGAAGAAAATATGATTTCTCCTTTTGAAACTGATCAAATAAAGTCATTATCGGGAAGTAAAGTTATTTCTTATGGAACATCCAGTTATGGATACGATGTTAGATGCTCAAGCATGTTTAAGGTGTTTACAAATATAAACTCAGCGGTTGTAGATCCTAAAAAATTTGATAAAAATAGCTTTGTAGATTTTCAGGGAGATACATGTATCATCCCTCCAAACTCTTTTGCTTTAGCATCTACGGTTGAATACTTTAAAATTCCAAGATCAGTGCTAACTATTTGTTTAGGAAAATCAACATACGCAAGATGTGGCATAATAGTTAATGTGACTCCTTTAGAACCTGAATGGGAAGGACATGTAACTTTAGAATTTTCAAATACCACCCCTTTACCAGCAAAAATATATGCAAACGAAGGAGTAGCGCAAATGTTATTTTTTGAATCAGATGATATTTGCGAAATTTCATATAAAGATAGAGGTGGTAAATATCAAAAACAAACCGGGGTAACATTGCCAAAATAATATGACACCAGATCTTTTATATAAACAGATTAAAAAATTAGTAATATTTTTAATAGGAATTTCTGTACTATTGATCGGGTGCGTATTATTCTTTACACCTGGTCCTGCAATCGTTGTGATTCCTATTGGTTTAGGAATATTGGCTACCGAATTTATCTGGGCTAAAAAACTTTTAAAAAAATTCAAAGAAAAAGTAGATTCATTTTCCGAATCAGCAAAGAATGTTAAAAAAAAATTATTTTAGTATTTTATAATAGAAAAATAGTTCCTAATGTTAAAAACGAAAAAAATCCTATAACGTCAGTTATTGTTGTAAGAATAACCCCGCCACCAAGTGCTGGATCAACTCCCAGTTTTTTAAGTACAATTGGAATAAGAACGCCTGACAATGCTGCAAATGCAAGATTTGCAACCATCGCAACTCCTATTACTACGCCTATTAGATAATTATTAAACCAGTAAGATGATAGCACGCCAATTACACTTGCCCACAACAAACTGTTAAGAAGGCCAACAGAAACCTCTTTTATTAATAAAGATTTTGAATTAGCTGAACTTATATTTCCTAATGCAATGCCCCTAATAACTAATGTTAAAGTTTGGGATCCTGCAATGCCACCCATGCTTGCAACAATTGGCATAAGAACAGCTAAAGCTACAACTTTTTCAATCGTGTCTTGAAATAAACTAATTACTCCAGAAGCTATTAATGCTGTAATCAAGTTTAATCCTAGCCATATGGCACGTCTTCTTGTGGACGATAATATGGGCGCAAACAAATCCTCTTCATCAGTTAAGCCTGCCATATTCAAAACAGTATGTTCACTTTCCTCACGAATTACATCTACAACATCATCAATTGTAATTCTTCCAAGTAATATATTATTTTTGTCTACTACAGGTGCAGATACTAGATCTCTATCTTCAAATATATTTACTACATCGCCTGCTAGGGCATCAGCAGCAATAGAAATATAATTTTTATTCATTGATTCTGAAACAGTTTTTTCAGTATCAGTACAAACAAGTGTTGTCATTGGCAACGTTCCAAGATAATGATTATATCTATCGACAACAATAATATTATCTGTATTCTGTGGAATTACTTTTCTAAGTCTTAAATACTTTAAAACCACATCTAGTGTGACATCAGGTCTAATTGTAATTGTATCGATATTCATTAGTCCGCCAGCAGTATCTTCATCATAATTCATGACTGCTTCTAAACGTGTTCTGTACTGATAATCCATTCCTTGAAGGGCTTCTTTTACAACTGTATCTGGTAATTCGTCCAGAAGATCAGCTAAATCGTCAACATCTAATCCTTTGGTTGCAGCTAATAAAGAGCTGTCATCCATTGATTCCATTAAATTATTTCGAACTTCTTCACCAACTTCAAGAAGCACTTCCCCATCATTTGAATGATCTAACATCTCCCAAATTAATCTTCTTTGCCTACTAGGAGAACTTTCTAACAATCTTGCGATTTCAGCAGGATGCAGGCCATTTAAAATTAACTTTGCTTTGAGCATTGCTCCAGAATTAAGAGATTCAATAATGGCATCAAGTTTTATAGTTTTAATTTCTTTAGACATAGCAAGTATTTAATTTAGTTATATATCTTACTTTATTATATATAGAAAATTATATTAAATATAAAAAAATTTATTATTATATTTTTCTTTTTGAGGAGGATTCTATATTAAGGGATTCTCTGTATTTAGAAACTGTTCGTCTTGCTAAATCAATGCCTTCACTTTTTAAAATATCTTTAATTTTATTATCACTGAAAGGACTCTTTTTATTTTCAGAACTTACAATTTTTTTTATTTTCTCTTTGATAGATTTTGATGAGAAGTTTTTTCCATCTTCATTTTTAATCGAGCTTGAAAAAAAGAATTTTAATTCAAATATCCCATAAGGTGTTTCTACATACTTTCCATTAGTTAACCGAGACACTGTTGATTCATGAACTCCTAAATCGGCAGCTATTTCTTTTAAATTCATTGGAATTAAATTTTCAATACCGTGATCAAAAAATTTTCTTTGTTTTTCAAAAATACGTTTAGACAATGATAATAGGGTATCATTTCGATAACCGATATTTTTTATAAATAATTTTGCTTCTTGCAATTTTTCTTTTACATACTTTTTGTCAGCATCTGACAAGTTTTTCTCGTCGATATCAGTATAATTTTTATTAATTTTTATGTCTGGAGACACAACCTTATTATTTTTTATAATCCAATCTGAATCATCTTTAGTTATTTGTATATCTGGTATTATATAATCATGATTTTTTGTATTATTTAATATATTACCTGGTCTTGGATTTTGCTTTTTAATAATCTTATCGATTGCAACAAAATTTTCTTCAGATATACCCAAACCATTTCGAATAATTTTGATCTTATTCTCTGCATATTCTTGAAAGAACTCATTTAATAATATACATGCTTTATCTTTTAAAAAAGAGTCTTCATTTTTATTTTGAACTTGAACTAATAAACATTCTTGGATATCTTTTGAGCAAGTACCGATAGGGTCTAGACTTTGGATAAAATGTTGAACTGCAATTACTTCGTCAAGAGTTGTTTCAGTATTTAGGTATAAATCGTCAAAAATATCTAAAATGTCTTTAATTAAATACCCATCATTATTTAAATAATCTGTTATTGATTCTGCTATCGATTTGTCATTGTCGCTTAAATTTGACAGGTGAATTTGCCAAAGTAAATGTTTTTGCAGAGTATCTTCTTCATATGAAGTTTTTTCAATCACTTCAGTTGGAGAAATTGTGCTTGTATTTATATGAGAATAATCTTTATCGTAATGCAAATAATGTTCCGTACAATTATCTTCTTGAAAATCTTCGCATGCATCTTCTTTTTCTATTAGTGGATTTGACTCAAATATATTTTGTATTTCTTGATTGATTTCAACAGCTGTATATTGCAGAAGCTTAATAGCATTCTGCAACTGGGGTGTAATAGAAACTTTTGCTGTATTTTTTATAGAAAGATTTAATTTCATAAGTTTTTAATTTTTTTTACATTTTGAAATTTTCGCCTAAATATACTTTTTGTACTTGTTCATTATCGAGAATTTTTTTAGATTCTCCTTCGGCTATTATTTTACTATTACTTAAAATATAAGATCTATCACATACATCTAGTGTCTCTCTGACATTATGATCAGTAATTAAAATGCCTATTTCATTATTTTTTAATTTTTTTATAATTTCTTTAATATCAATAACGGATATAGGATCTATTCCTGCAAATGGTTCATCTAGTAATATAAATTTCGGATCTGACGCTAGGGCTCTTGCAATTTCTGCTCTTCTTCTCTCACCACCTGATAGACTAATGCCTAATGTATTTCTAATATGTTCAATATTAAATGTTTTTAACAAATTTGATAATTTTTCTTTTTTTTCTTTATCATTGATATCTTCTCTTTGTTCCAAAATCGAAAAAATATTGTCATTAACACTCAATCCCCTAAAAATTGAAGGTTCTTGGGCAAGATAACCGATACCTAAATTAGCTCTTTCATCAATACTTAGATCTGTAATATTTTTCTTATTAATATATATTTTTCCAGATTCGGGAGATATTAATCCAGTAATCATATAAAAACAGGTTGTTTTCCCTGCCCCATTTGGCCCGAGTAAACCAATTACCTCTCCGGTATTTACTTCTATACTAACATTTGAAACTATTTTTTTAGAATCATATGCTTTTGAAATTTTTATTACATCTAGTTTATTCATTGGTCTTTTTAGGTTCAAGAGTCATTTTTACTCTTGATTTGCCTTTTTTGTCCCCGGCTGAAATATTCTCAGTGTCTGTTTTATAAATTATCTTATCACTTCTAACAATATTATTTGACTGCGTAAGAACTGCTTTTTTTATAAAGATCACTTTAGCTTGATCAACAAAATGCTCAATTTTTTTTGCTTCTCCATTAATAATTTTTCCACTTTTTGTTTTTTGTTTATAAGTCGCTTTATTTCCAGTGATTTCCATCTTATTAATTTGATCATTTTTTGAAGTTACGATTAGTAAGTCGCCAGTTAGCAGCATGCTTCCTTGAGTAACTACAACATTACCGCGATATGTGCTTTTCTGTGATTCCTCGTCCCATTTAGCAGAATCAGACTCTAAAAAAATTGGTTTATCTGAGTCCGATTCATATGCAAGTGAATAAGAACAACTTATTATTATCCAATAAAAAAAAATGAAAGCACAAGATAAAAATTTATTTAACATATTTTCCTCTAGTTTGTTCAAAAATTATAAATTCACCTTTCATTAAACTGCTTTTCATTCCTGTGCCATTTAGGAAAGAATTATTTTTATTAATAAAAACTTCAGAATCAGTCACAGCTAGTTGCTGATCAAGGTATATATATATTTCATCTGTTTTTAATTTAAGTAAAGAATCATTTTCTGCTTCTTTAAAATACATATTAACATTCCCATAAAGCTTTATATTGTGTCTTTTATATGCAATGGAACCAAAATTTGAAACTATTTTTGTTGGAGGCTTATTTTTTCTAAAAAGCAAAATTTTTGGTTTAGAAGTTTCAATCATCTCGTTCTCAAAAAATTGCTTCATATTTGGACTTGAAACTGTATATAGAGGTACGCCCTGATAATCCATTGCAATATATTTTACCTGACTAAAAGTATTATCAGGTCTTGTTTTAATATTATTCGAATTAATATCTAAAATATCTTCAGCTTTATTATTAATAATTAAAACTAAAAAGCAGCCAAAAATAATTATTACTAAAGTGAAAAAGTTTTTTTTTATATAGCTCACAACTTAACTTATTCCTGAGTCCATCAAAATATGCATATTTATAGCACCTATAGCTTTTTTTTGATTATCTAAAACAGGCAAAGAATTAATTTTTTTTTCTTTCATAATATTTAATATATCTAATGCATAATCATTTCCCGCGCAAGAAATAAATTTTTTTGTCATTATTTCTTCAATCGAAGTATGATGGATGTCGAGCGATTTATTAATAGATCTTCTTAAATCTCCATCGGTAAAAAATCCAATTGCTTTTTTCTTTTCATCATTGATTATCACACAGCCTAAATTTTTTTTTGTCATTTCTATTAGAGCGTCTTTAAGTTTCTTTTTTTTTAAGATAATTGGAATATCCTTACCTTTTCTCATAATATCTTTTACTTTCAAATTTAGATTTTTTCCAAGACGTCCTCCAGGATGGTTTTTTCCAAAATCATCAGATTTAAAGTTTCTCATTTTCATTAATATAACCGCAATAACATCACCAGCTACTAAAGCTGAAGTTGTGCTGGAAGTTGGAGCAAGATTTAGAGGACATGCTTCTTTATTAACTGAAATATTTATCGATATATCAGAATCTTCATAAATTTTAGAATTTTTATTTCCACAGAGACTTAGAATTTTACAACCAATTTTTTTTAGATTAGGCAATAAGGGAATAATTTCTGCAGTACATCCAGAATTAGATATTATTAGAACAGTATCTTTTTTTGATACAGAACCAATATCTCCATGCATAGCCTCACTAGGATGAATGAAAAAGGAAGGTGTCCCTGTGCTAGATAAAGTAGCTGATAGCTTATTTGCTATATGGCCAGATTTCCCAACTCCTAAGATTATTAATTTACCTTTGCAATCGTGTATTTCTTTACATAAAAGATATAATTCTTTTCCTAAATTTTTTTTAAGAAAATTTATAGCAGAAACTTCTGAAGCTATCACTTTTTTTGCGATAGTTAGAGCATCAATTTGATTAAAATTAGCCATATTTTTTAAAATTAAATTTTATTAAATTATATAAGATAATAATATTTATATCTCTTAAATTCCATAAGAATGCTGATATAAAAACGATATAATGATAATATTACTGAATTATATAGCAATTCAGCATTTAATTTATGAAAATCATTACTAAAATCACGAGCTTTTATGATGAGGCAATTATAGAGAGACCATTCTTTTCTCTTTTTTTTATATTATCTTTAATATTCTTTTTTTCTCTTAGTATTCCAAATTTTAAAATGGATGCTTCCGCTGACTCTTTAGTTTTAGAGAATGATCAAGCATTAAAATATTATAGAGCGACAAGTGCTAGATATGGTACAGAAGATTTTGTTGTTATTACATTTAAACCTTTCAAGGGTATTTATAACACTGATTCTCTTTTTATTTTAGACAACCTTTCAAAAGAAATAAAATCTAATATTGATAATGTAAGTGAGGTTTTAACAATATTGGATGTTCCTTTGCTAAACAGTCCGCAAATTGGATTTTCAGACCTGGGAAATGAACAAAGAACATTGAGAAGTGAAGGTGTAGATTTAGATCTTGTTAAACAAGAATTTTTAACAAGCCCGCTATATAAAAATTTACTCATGAGTAATGATTCTAGTACAACAGTCCTTGTTGTATATTTCTCAAAAGATCCCAAGTACTTTGATCTTTTAAATAAAAGAAATAATCTTAGAGAAATTAGATTACAAAGAGAATTAAGTTTAAATGAAAAAAATTTATTGAAAACTGCAGAATTGGACTTTAAAAACTATAGTTCAAAGTATGCGTTAAAAGAAAAAGAAAATATTAAAAAAATTAGGGAAGTAACTGCCAAATATAAAAAAGATGCCTCTATGTTTTTAGGAGGAGTTCCAATGATTACTTCCGATATGACAGACTTCATTGCTCAAGATATAAAAAAGTTTGGCGCAGGAGTTTTTTTATTTTTAGTATTGATTCTATTCTTTATTTTTAAGAGTATTAGGTGGATAATTATTCCTTTATTTGGATGTATCGCCTCGGTAGTTTTTGTTAGTGGACTCTCTGGTTTCATTGATTGGAGAATCACAGTTATATCTTCAAATTTTGCAGCAATATTGTTAATTATTACAATGTCAATGACAATTCATCTAGCTGTTAGATATCGTGAGCTTAAATCAAAAAATAAAGAGAATGATAATAAAAGTATTGTTAAAGAGACTATACATTATATGTTTATTCCATGTGTATATACATCATTAACAACAATAGTTGCTTTTGCTTCTTTAGTAGTGAGCGGTATTAGACCAGTAATTGATTTTGGTCACATGATGACTCTTGGAATTACCTCAGCTTTTATCATAACTTTTATTGTGTTCCCAACAATTTTAATAATATTACCAAATGAAGATGTGAAAGAAAAAAATGACTTAACAAGAAACATTACAAATAGTTTTGCATCTTTTTCAATAAAAAATTATATAAAAATAATTGTAGTTGCTTTATTAGTTTTTATAGTTAGTGCTTTTGGCATTTCAAAAATCAAGGTAGAAAATAGATTTATTGATTATTTCCACTCAGATACTGAAATATATCAAGGTATGCTTGAAATCGACAAACAACTTGGAGGTACAACGCCCTTTGACATAATTATTGATAAGCCCTTAAGAAAAATTAGTGAAGAAAACAGCCTCGATTTTGATGATGATTTAGATGAAGATTTTGATGATCTTTCAGAGCTTCTGGGCGACGAAGAAGAAATTACAGGTTACTGGCTTTCAAATCCAAAATTAAAAGAAATAGAGAAAATACATAATTTTTTAGAATCGCAGCCTGAAACAGGAAAAGTACTATCATTGGCAACATTATATAAATTAGCTAAGGGCCTGAATGATAACGAGCCGTTGTCTGATTTGCAAGTAGGTGCAATTAAAGATTCACTATCAAACGATGTTAAAAAAGTTTTACTTGATCCATATTTATCAGAAAATGAAGAGCAAACAAGAATAACTTTGAGAGTAATTGATTCAGATAAAAGGTTAAATCGTAAAGAGTTTATTCAAAGGGTAGAAAATTACTTATCTGAAGAAATGGGGTATGTTAAAGAAAGATTTAATACAACAAATATGCTAGTTTTATATAATAACATGCTTCAAAGTCTATTTTCTTCTCAAATTCAAACTATTGGATTTGTGTTTATATCTATAATGTTTATGTTTCTAGTTTTATTTAGATCTTTTTATTTAGCAATATTGGCAATAGTTCCAAATATTTTGCCAGCAACTTTAGTTCTTGGCTTTATGGGTTTAAAGTCCATACCTCTTGATTTAATGACCATTACTATTGCAGCAATAAGTGTAGGTATAGCGGTTGATAATACTATTCATTATATAATTAGATTTAAAAGGGAATTTTCGCAACATAAAAATTACTCAAAAACAGTAGAAATTTGCCATGGGAGTATAGGAAAAGCAATGTATTATACTTCTTCAATCATAGTTATAGGTTTTTCAATTCTATCCTTATCAAACTTTATACCAACAATTTACTTTGGTTTGCTCACAGGCTTGGCTATGTTAGCTGCTCTTTTGGCTTCATTAACTTTGTTACCAGCATTACTAATAATTTTTAAGCCACTTGGAAAAGAAAATAATTAGGATCTTTCTTGATGATGTACCTATTATTATGGAATAATATGGTATGAAACAGTTAAAGTTATTTACAATAGGATCTTTACTCATATCAGCAATTTTTTTAGCAAACAATGAGTCATTTGCTTCAAAAGAATCACCTGAAAATGTAATTCTCTCGGCAGCGAATAGCTTGTTTACCGATGTTGAAAAAAATAAAGAAATGTATGAAAAAGATATTACTACTTTTTATGAAAGAGTAGATAATATTTTATCTCCAATAATTGATTTTGAAGTTTTAATTAGAAGTATAATTGGAAAAAAAAATTACCAGGAAACTTCATCTGAACAAAAGAACAGATTTAAACAGGCTTTAAAAAGTCAGTTAATCAGAATATATGCAAAAACAATTGTAGAATATGCAAATTCTAAAATTACAATCATTAGCTCTTCAAAAGCAAAAAATTTCTTTCTCGTTAAAACGGAATTATCTATTGGTCAAGGAAAACCAGCATTTCAAGTCATATATGTGATGAAAGAGTCACCAGACAGCTGGAAAATTGTTGAGGTTGTTGCAAATGGTTTGAGGCTTGTAAAAAGTTTAAGAAAAAGTTTGCTCCCAGAAATTGAGGAAAAAGGAATAGAATCTGTAATTAATAGATTAGAGTCTGAGTCCTAATAATGGAAAAACTATTAATAACAGGTGGGAAACCTTTAGAGGGGGAAGTTAAAATTTCTGGTGCAAAAAACTCAGTACTTCCAATACTTGCTGCAAGCTTATTGAGTGATGAAGAAGTAATCATTGGAAATGTTCCACATTTGCAAGATGTCACAACGACAATCTCACTTCTCACAGAGATGGGTGCAACATTATCTATTGATGAGAAAATGAAGGTTTGTATTAATGCTTCATCTGTAAATAAATTTTACGCACCTTACGAAATGGTAAAAACAATGAGAGCTTCGATTCTAGTTTTAGGACCATTGCTTGCACACTTTGGAGAAGCAAAGGTTTCTCTTCCAGGTGGTTGTGCAATAGGTTCAAGGCCTGTGAATCTTCATTTAGAGGGTTTGAAAGCGATGGGAGCAAATATTAAAGTTGAGGATGGGTATATTATTGCAAAAACAAAAAAACTTAAAGGAGCAAAAATAAGTTTTCCAACAGCAACTGTTACTGGCACAGAAAATATTATGATGGCAGCAGTTTTAGCGTCTGGTAAAACTTACATAAAAAATGCTGCAAAAGAGCCTGAAATAATAGATTTAGCAAATTGTTTAAGATTAATGGGAGCAAAGATACAAGGTGACGGTTCTTCTAACATAATTATTGAAGGGGTTAAAAATTTAAAAGGCTGTAATTATGATGTTTTGCCTGACAGAATCGAAACTGCAACTTTCTTAGTTGCTGCAGCAATTACAAGAGGTAAATTAACATTGACTCATACTCGGCCAGATACAATCAAAATAATTATTGAAAAATTGAAAAAGGCCGGGGCAAAAATTTCAGTGAAAAACGATATTATAAATATTGAAACAAAATCAAAATTGGATGCTGTAAATATAGTAACAAATCCTTATCCAGATTTTCCCACTGATATGCAAGCCCAATTTATCGCCTTAAATTCTATTTCCAAAGGAAAAAGTAAAGTGGTCGAATCCGTTTTTGAAAATAGGTTTATGCACGTTCAAGAGTTAGTTAGAATGGGCGCAGATATTGATATTAATGGGAATACTGCAATTATTAAAGGAGTTAAAGATCTTACTGGTGCGCCTGTAATGGCGACAGACTTAAGAGCATCTGCGAGTTTAATTTTAGCAGGCTTAGTTGCTAAAGGTCAGACAATTGTCGATAGAATATATCATATTGATAGGGGATACGAGTGTATTGAAGAAAAACTGACAAAAATTGGTGCAAATATTAAGAGATTACCTAAATGAAAATAAATGATGAAATCATAATAGCTTTATCTAAAGGTAGAATTTTGAAGGAAGGATTAGAGCTTCTTGATGAATTAGAAATTAAAACTTTAGAGAGTATGCAAGATTCTAGAAAACTAATTTATGATACGAATAATGACAAGATAAAAATAGTTATAGTAAGAGCTGCAGATGTACCGACTTATGTCGGTAACGGAGCTGCAGATATTGGGATTGTAGGAAAAGACACATTGTTAGAGTATGGATCTAATAATATTTATATTCCTCTTGATTTAAATATATCAAAATGCCGAATGGTGCTAGCAAGTTTGCCAGAATGTTCTCCAGGACCAAGGGTTAAAGTAGCTACAAAGTATGTAAAATGTGCTAACAATTATTTTATTAAAAAAAAGAAACAAGTTGATATAATAAAGCTTTATGGATCCATGGAGCTTGCCCCGATACTTGGACTGTCAGATTATATTGTAGATTTAGCAGATAGCGGGGAAACCCTAAAAGCAAATGGTTTGAAAGAAATTGATTTAATATTCAATGTAAGTGCACAACTTATTACTAATAAAGCTTCTATGAAAATAAAAACAAAATCAATAGAAACTATTATTGGTGCTTTTGAAAAACTTATACAGTGAGAAAATTATGACTCTTAAAACAGATGATTTAAGAATATTAAAGACGCAAGAATTAAGTACTCCTGAAGAAATTAGGAGAGAGTTACCTATTTCTGATAACGCAGCTAACATTATTTTAGATTCTAGAAAGACTATAGAAAATATATTAGATGAAAAAGATGATCGGGTTTTTATAGTTGTTGGACCATGTTCGATTCATGATCCAGTAGCCGCAATAGATTATGCACAAAGATTGGAAAAAATATCCCATGAATTATCAAAAAATTTGTTTTTAATAATGAGAGTTTACTTTGAGAAACCAAGAACAACAGTCGGATGGAAAGGTTTAATAAATGATCCAATGCTTGATGGGAGCTTCAAGGTTAATCAGGGTATTAGGATTGGTAGAAAATTGCTATTAGATATTATAAATCTTGGTATTCCGGCTGGCACTGAGTATTTAGATTTAATAAGCCCACAATATATTGCAGATATCATAAGTTGGGGAGCTATTGGTGCAAGAACAACTGAAAGTCAATGTCATAGAGAATTAGCATCAGGATTATCTTGTCCTGTAGGCTTTAAAAATGGAACTGACGGTAACTTACAAATTGTTTTTGATGCAATTAAATCTGCTTCCGGAGCACATCATTTTTTATCAGTAACTAAAGAAGGTAATTCAGCGATATTTTCGACCAGCGGAAATTCTTATTGCCATACAATTTTAAGAGGCGGGTCAAAAAAAGTGAACTATGATGAGAAAAGCATAGATGAAGTATCAGCAAGATTAGATAAAGCAAATCTGCCACAACAAATTGTAGTTGATTGCAGCCATGCTAATAGTATGAAAGACCATAAAAAACAAATGGTTGTTATAGATGATCTTGCCAAGCAATTTAGAAATGGTGAAAAAAGGATAAAAGGTTTAATGATTGAAAGTAATCTTATCGAAGGTAATCAAAATATAAATAATGAAAATCTTATTTATGGACAAAGTGTTACTGATGCATGTATTGGGTGGGAAGATACAAAAAAAGCACTATATACTTTATCTGAAGCAATAGACAAAAGAAATAAAAATGCTCAAAATTAAAAAAATTAATTCTAACGATATTAGTTTCTCTAGGGATTTACAAAGTCATATTTCTAAGAGAAAGGTTAATACATCTGATATTAAAGAAAAAGTAAGAATGATTATCTCAGAAGTTAAATCAAAGAGAGATAAAGCATTAGTCAAATATTCGAAAGAATATGATAATTATGATGTTCAGAGCGCAAATGAATTAGAGATTTCAAAAGAAGAATGTTTAGAAGCCTTAAAAAAAATTAGTAAAGAAGAACTCGAAGCTTTAAAATTTGCAAAAAGTCGAATTCAAGAATTTTCTGAGCATCAAAAAACAAAACCATGGAATTATACTAGTAAGGGAATTACATTAGGTGAAAAAATAACTGCGATAGATAAAGTCGGACTATATGTTCCTGGAGGTTCTGCCGCATACCCATCAAGCGTTCTAATGAATTCTATTCCAGCTAAAGTTGCTGGAGTAAAAGAAATCACAATGGTATTTCCATCTCCAAAAGGAAAAGTGAATAATATGGTTTTAGCTGCTGCCTATTTGGGAGGTGTGGATAGAATTTTTAGAATTGGTGGGGCACACGCGGTAGCTGCACTTGCGTTCGGAACAGATACAATTCCTAAAGTGAATATGATAGTGGGTCCTGGTAGCCAATATGTAGCTGAGGCAAAAAAAGAACTGTATGGTGAAGTTGGTATTGATAATTTTGCTGGGCCATCCGAAATACTTGTTATTGCAGATTCATCGGCTAATGAAGAATGGATAGCATTAGATCTATTTTCTCAGGCAGAACATGATGAGCTGGCTCAATCAATACTAATATCGCCTGATGAAAATTTGCTTAAAAAAGTTGAAAAAGTTATGCAGGATAAACTAAATAATCAAGAAAGAAAAAATATTATAGAATCTTCATTAAATAATTTTGGTTTAATGATTAAAGTTAAAGATATAGAAAATGCTATAGAAATATCAAATGATATTGCTCCAGAACATCTGCAATTATCAATTAAAAATAGTAATAAGTATTTAGACAAAATAGAAAATGCTGGAGCTATATTTTTAGGAGAGTATACGCCAGAGGTATTTGGAGATTATTGCGCAGGATCTAATCATGTTCTTCCAACTGTTGGAACTGCAAAATTTTCTTCTCCATTGGGGGTTTATGATTTTCAAAAAAGATCGAATATTATTCAGTGTTCTGAAGAATCTGCAATTTTGCTAGCAAAACATGCAACAGTTTTAGCAAATGCAGAAGGATTATTTTCGCATAAAGATTCTGCGAGCTTAAGAAATAACAAAGGTAAATTAGAATGAAAAAAATAACCGATTTCTTAAGAGATGATATAGATACGTTAAACGAATACTCAGTGCTTGACTCAAAAGGATTTGTTAAGTTAGATGCAATGGAGAATCCATATGAACGAGAAATAAGTATAAAGGCAAACATACCATTATCTATTGACTCACAAACTTTAGAATATGATGATATTTTTGAAGCGAATGTAAATATTAATAGGTATCCTGATGCAAATTGCGAAGATCTTAGGAAATCGCTTACCAAAAAATATGGCTTAAAAAAAAAATATGATTCTATAATTGGTAATGGTTCAGATGAACTTATTCAACTAATCTGTATGGCTTTTTTAAGATCTGATAACACTATACTATGTCCACAACCATCTTTTAGTATGTATAAAAAGATTGCTCAAGTTTTAAAATTTCGATTTGAAGAAGTTCCATTAAAAGAAAATTTTTCCCTAGACATAAATAAGATGTTAGAAAAAATTAGAGAAATAGATCCAGCAATAATCTTTTTAGCATATCCAAATAATCCAACTGGTAATTTATGGCTAAAAAATGATATTAATTTAATTATTAAAGCAACAAATGGTATTGTCGTTATTGATGAAGCATACGGCGCTTTCTCTGGAGAATCTTTTTTAGGCGAAATAAATAATTATGATAATTTATTAGTTATGAAAACTGTTTCTAAAGTTGGTTTAGCTGGTTTGAGGTTAGGTTATTTATTTGGCGAGAATTCCATAATAAAGCAAATTAATAAATTAAGATTACCATTTAATATAAATTCAATATCTCAAAAAATTAGTAAGTTATATACTGAAGATTGTAAGTTTATTAATATTCAAATAAAAGAAATTATAAAAAATAGAGAACTTTTAATTGATATGCTGAAAGACATAAAAAATATACAAGCTTATGATAGTAAAACAAATTTTATTTTATTTAAAATTTTACAGGGATCAGCTGACGAAGTTTTTAGTAAGCTTTTGGCAGATAATATATTAGTAAAAAACATGTCTAAAACACCAGGTTTAAATGGGTGTCTAAGAGTCACTGTTGGTACAAAAAAAGAGAACGATATATTTATACAATCCTTGAAAAAATCAATAAT
>CEOF01007880.1_pt1 | contig 15516 bp, 15 predicted proteins | sample 361311 | NCBI WGS metagenome assembly CEOF01 (sample SAMEA2619667, study PRJEB7988) | marine metagenome | biome: marine biome (ENVO:00000447); feature: surface water layer (ENVO:00002042); material: "saline water (ENVO:00002010), including plankton (ENVO:xxxxxxxx)" | depth 5 m
GATCAATTTTTCTGAACCGGCCCTTGAATGTAAATCATCAACATTTTGTGTAATCAATAAGAACTCGTCTAAGTAATTCTCCAACGAAACTAATGCGTTATGCGCAGAGTTTGGGACAACATTAAGCAACTGTCTACGCCGCTCTTGGTAAAATCCCCAAACTAACTTAGGATCACGCTCCCAAGCAAAAGGAGTCGCAACATCTTCAATTCTATGGTTCTCCCAAACCCCATCATTTGCCCTGAATGTTCTAATCCCCGATTCAGCGCTAATTCCTGCCCCTGTTAACACAACAACTCTCGTATCTGATTGAAACATCATCGTTTCCCATCCACAATTTTCCTAATTGTAGCTAAAGTTTCAGGAGTTTTAATCCCCAACATTTCTTGCTCATTTGCGATAGGCACCCCTTCAACTTTCAAACCCATTTTGAGACATCCCCGTACCATTTCATTTGGATATCCCAATTCACCAGAAATCGTATCATATCTTTCCATCTTTTCTGAGTATAATTTTTGATGTAATTTAACCAATATATCTTGAAGCGCAATTCTCGATGCCCAGTATGAACCAACATTAGTCTCTCCTCTAGAAGGCATATTAGCACCATCCAAATGAGTTTCTAAAGATCCCAAAACATTACCAAATTCATCTCTAATTAGTGGGGCGTAAGGATAGTCCATCACTACAGTTGCAAGGGTAAAATCAGATTTTATCTCTCTATGGATCTTCAAACATTCCTGTACAGTTTCATTTCTAATCAAAGGTTGAGTACCAAATGAAACATAGATATCCTCAATATTTTCATTGAGATATTTCAATGATTCATACACTGCATTACCCGTTCCCAATGCGAGATATTGTGTAATTATTTGACAATCAATGTCTTTCATTGCAATTTTATATTCTTCTTCTCTACCATTTGGTACAACAATAAGAATTTGAGAAAACGAAAAATCCTCTTGTAATTTCTTTGCTACGAATTTTGTTGCCGGCATCCCTCCTATTTCTAAAAGAGGCTTGTGCGTTGTTTCACCCCCCTCAATCATACGAGTTCCTTTCCCCCCACAAAGCAAGATGGCTGCAATTCCCATGCTAATGGGATAACCACTGGGCTAATTTTGTTTACTAATAACTTCAGACGTATGATATGGACGTGGGACAACTTGTCTGGGCGGCTACCATGGCCTTTTGGGTCCTGTTAGTAATTTATGGAACACGATGGACCTACAATTATTGGACATCTCAAGGAATGGAAGAGATGGTAGCAGTATATTACAATCGAAAAATAGTCCATATGTTGGCAGCTGGTGTTGTTCTTTTGATTATACCATTTGTATTTACAGATCCGGTCCTACCATTAATCGGGGGCTTCACTCTTGGAGGATTTACAGCATTCATGCATCAATCAGGGCGTAGAATGTATTGGATGCAGAATCCTGAGAACATGAATGATTCCTCATTTGCTTTCATGCTTGGACTATCTGTTTACCTATTATGGGTACTTTTTGACGATCCATGGTTAGCAGTACTCCCTTCTCTTTTCATGGCATTTGGTGATGGAGTTACAGGAATTGTTCGAAATAAAATGTTCTCTAAAAGAACAAAAAGTGCTTGGGGTAATGTTGCCATGGCAGTAGTCTGCCTTCCAATGGGCTGGTTCATTGGAATGGAATCAATTACATCTATCCCAATATGGGGTCTTTTGAGTGGCGCTCTTGCCTCATTCGTAGAACGATATGAATTCGGACCGATAGATGACAATGTATTGATTGCAACCGCATCAACTATTTTGTTGATTATTGGTGCGACTTTCGGCCCAATAATCGCTTTATCATAGTTTGATTAAATTAAACGACGGATTGATGCGTAAGCATATGTTCGGAAGTTCATGGTTGACCGAGAAGAGTTGCAACGCTTGGCTCGAATGGTAGATCTTAATCGGCAGAAAATGGAACGTATTGAGCAACAACTCTCCAAATTAGAAGCAATTCACCAAGAACAAAGTCATGTCGTAAGAGCAGTACGGGCAATTCCAAAAGAGGGGGCCGAGAACATCTTAGTCCCATTAGGTAGTGGAGTTCAATTGGTTGTTGATGTTCAATCAGATGCTGGAGCTGTTGTTGATATTGGAACTGCAATACAAGCTGAAATGACTCGTCATGAAGCTGCTGATTTAATTGAAAAACGACAAAATGAGATTTCAGAATTAATTGACTCCCTAAAACAAGAATTCGATTCTTCTGAAGACACAGTCCGCTCTTTAGCAGCTACATTCAATGAAGGCGTTGCAGTTCTTGAAAATGAAACACCATCCCCAGAAGAAATACCTACACCTGTAGAGCAGCCAGAGCCAACTACTGAAGACAAACCTCGTAACCGTAGACGCAGAGGTATCGGTGGAGAACTCACCTTAGATGATTGAGTGATTACATGGGTCTTTTCGATATATTCCGTTCCAAAGTAAAAGACTTGGGAGATTCACTCGATGAGAATGAATTAACTGCAGAAGAGGGGACTGAAGAGGCACAGAAAGCACTTGAATCAAAAATCAACCCCCAATCAAAAGAAATCACTGAAGACGAATGGGACAACATCGAAGAAATTACCCCCACTTTAGAATCTGTTGAGGATGAATGGGATGATTTTGACGACGAAGACAACATCTCTCCCTTCGAAGACAATACACCAAAGAAATCTATCCAACCAAGTAGAAAGCAACCTACAGAGACTCGTCCAGTAGGTAGTAGAGTGGACTTACACATTTTACGTTCAACAACAGGCCGTCAATTAGTTTCGATTGAAAGCACTCCACGCGGCTCAATAGGTAGTAGTAGTATAGATTTGGAAAGTGGTGCTAAATTAGAGATAGATCTTGGAGGAGGTGTCGTAGAAACGGGCGGTAGGATAATCAAAGATTCAACAGCACTAGATACAATGTTAGAAGAAATGGAAATGATTCTACTAGAAGCAGATATGGGAATCGATGCTATCGAATTTGTCTTGAGTTTATTGAAGGTTGAATTAGTCGGCAGCCGTTTACGCAAGGGAGCAGATTTAGCCAAAGTCCTTGAAGCAAGTTTGAAACGAGCTTTACGTTCTTTATTACATTCTGGTTATTGGGATTTAGATGAAACAATTCGTAAATTATCATCAGAAGATGATGGGCCAGTCATCTTGATGGTGGTAGGTGTAAATGGTGTCGGAAAGACCACGAGTGTAGCTAAAATGGCACATAGGTTTACGCAACAAGGCCATGAAGTAGTTTTAGCAGCTGCAGATACATTTCGTGCTGGAGCGATTGATCAATTACAAACCCATGCAGATAGATTGGGAGTTCGTTGTGTTAGTAGTCAAAGAGGAGGAGATCCAGCAGCCATTGCACGAGACGCCATTGAGTCAGCACGTGCTAAAAATGCCGATGTTGTAATCGTAGATACCGCAGGTAGAATGCAGAATAAACGCAATCTAATGGAAGAATTACGTAAAGTTCACCGTATCGCCCAACCACATCTTGTTTTATTCGTTGCAGATGCATTGGCAGGTAACGATGCAATAGAACAAGCAACAGTTTTCCAAGAGATGCTGGATTTTGATGGCTTTTTCCTTTGTAAATTGGATACTGCAAAAGGTGGTGCCGCACTTTCTATTGCTCATGTTACTGGTAGGCCAATTGTAATGGTTGGAGTTGGACAAGATTATGTCGACCTTCATCCCTTTGATCCAGATTGGTTACTTGAGGAGATGTTTCAATGAATAACCCAACAGATATGTTTTCAGACGAATACTCTGAACGATTGTTTTCCGTTATTCAAATGTTACAGCGTTCGGCACTGATGAATATGGGTGCAATCCCAGATTATGAAGGAATGATACATTTTAATCTCGGAGAAGCCAAAGCAGCCATTGATGCAATAGAGGCAGTACAATCTAAGACATCTGGAAACCTTTCATCAATGGAAGAAACACTACTCAAAGGAACTCTCTCAGAACTTAGAATGATTTTTGTCAAAGCACCCGAACAACAAAAATTAATTGAAGCGGAGATGGCAAGACAAGAAGAATTGAAGAAAACATACACTGACCCCTCATCAGCTCCTACTGAAGTGATTCATAGCGACAATACCCAGGAAGAAGAATGAACCGCGTCCTTCATGTGGGCGAACCGGCCCCTTCACATCATGACGGATGACGCCACCCCATCCACTCTCCTTGTAATTAATGAGAGAAACGCCCACCGTCGTATCAACGATCTACTTAGAAGAAAAGGCCATGAAATAGAAAATGAACCCAACGGAGATCGTGCTGTAGATGCTTATGTTAGAATGAGCAAAACCTCCCCACCAATTGTTTTTCTTTCATTGGATGTGGCAGGTCCATTGAATGGCCATTTAGTTGGTTTAGAAATTCGAGAAGTAGATAAAAATGCTCGATTAGTGTATGTATGTTCTAGAATTAGGAGGAAAACAGCTGAAGATGTCGCATTTAGTGCTGGAGCAGTAGCCATTTTAGAAATGCCATTTACTATGTCAGATTTAGATGAAGCATGGCCCCTGATAATGGGAGATATTCCTGATGCCCCGGGGGTATCAGATTTAGATGAATTATATCCAGACGTTCGCTCAATTGATGGAGATGAAGTAATATCTGTTGAAACACTCCCAGCATTACCTATCCCTGAAGACCTCCCTCCGCCCCCAGAACCCCTAATGCCAATTAATCCAGTCCAATCATCACCCAAAAAGAATAGACGTTTCCTTAAAATATTCATTCTAATTTCTTTGCTCGGGGGCATTGGAGTTGCAGTATATTGTTACCAAGAGGCACTTCTTCAGGCGGTTGAAAACCTTGGATGAAAGTGTATTAATTGTCGGTAGTCTAGCATATGATTCTGTCAGTTCACCTGCAGGTTCAGTAGAAAATGAACTTGGTGGGTCAGCCACATATGGTGGGTTATCTGCTGCCTTTCATACTAATATCAGTAAATCAGGAATTGTAGGAATCGTTGGAGTAGTTGGAGATGATTTTTCTGGTGAAGACAGAGAATTACTGAAAAACGCAGGATTAGATTTGTCAGGATTAGAAACAGTACATGGAGAAACATTCCGTTGGGCTGGTTCATATCATGGTTCAATGGGGGAAGCAGAAACACACGAAACTCACCTGAATGTATTCGAACATTTTGAACCTAAAGTGCCTGAAAATTGGAAATCACCCACTATTACATTCTGTGCTAATTTACATCCCCTAATTCAAAAAAATGTATTAGATCAATCCCCCCCCTCTCGCCTCTCGATGTTAGATTCAATGAATCTCTGGATTCAAATTGCAAAGGACGACCTCCTTAATGTAATGAAGAAAGTAGATCTCGTAATAATTAACGACGGAGAAGTTCGAATGTTGGCTAATGATGACAATCTTGTTCGCGCAGCTCATCATGTTCGTTCAATGATTGACTCCACATATTTGATAGTGAAAAGAGGAGAGCATGGAGTACTTGCACTTCACCCAGATGGAATTATTTCTATGCCTGCATATCCTGTCTCCGGGGTTGTAGACCCAACCGGTTGTGGTGATACATTTGCGGGTTCAATTGCCAGTTACCTTGCTAAAGGATCGGGATCTATTGATTTAGATGAATTACGTTCTTCACTTGAAGTAGCAACAGTAACCGCATCATTTACCTTGGAATCTTTTGGTACAAATTCATTAGCAAATTTGGAAGAATCGAAATTTAATGAGAGATTAATTCATTTCAGATCAATTATTCATGGTTAGTTATGCTGGATAATTTAGCAGAGCATAGGTATCAATTCCTGAATTTTCTGACCCATTTAGCCCATCTAATTCAATCAAAAAGACACCCCCTAAAACAGGTGCACCGATTCTTTGACAAAGTTGAACCGAAGCAGCAACAGTACCCCCAGTTGCAAGCAAATCATCGACAATAACAACTCGATCATCTTCAGACAATGCATCTTTGTGTATTTCCAAAACATTTTCACCATATTCCAAACTATATTCTATACGTTCAATTTCATGTGGAAGTTTACCTGGTTTTCTCACTGGAATAAACCCTATACCCATCTGTAAGGCGACCATTGAACCAAAGATGAAACCTCGACTCTCAGGCCCTACAATATGGGTTGGCTCCCACCCTAATCCCTCTATATCTCGCACCATTCGATCTACAACATCTACCAATAATTTACCATCTGCTAAGACCGGCGTAATATCTCTGAACATTATCCCCTGAATAGGAAAATCAGGAACACTTCGCACACTTTTTTGTAATTGTTGTATGAATTCATCATCCATGCTAATCGCTCTACCTATGGGCCAAATTATACTATTCTTCTAATCAGAAGAGTCCAAAGATCCACTGGAATGTGTTTCCATCACCAGGGCCGATGTAATACATTAGTAGGAATGCAGCTAATCCATACATGACCTTACTGACTTCATCGAACTTCTGCATTCCAATCTTGATAAGCACATAGGAAAGAACACCCCAAGCGATTCCAATTGCGATAGAGTAAGTGAAAGGCATCATTACTATTGTTAGGAATGCTGGTAGCGCCATTTCTTTGTTTGCCCAATCGATATCAGCGGCTTGGCGCATCATCATTGCCCCAATAGCAACTAATGCACAAGCAGCAGCATACTGAGGAATTGCCTTGAATAAGCCTGCTAGGAATAGACCAGACAGCATTAGAATACCGACAGTTACAGCAGTGAGCCCAGTCTTACCACCTTCTTCAATACCAGCAGCGGACTCAATGTATGTGGTTGTTGTACTGGTTCCAACAGCAGCGCCAACAATTGTAGCAGCAGCGTCAGCCATGAATGCTTCATCTGCACCTTCAAGAGTATCTGACTCTTCATCTACATATCCAGCTTGGCGACCAACAGAGTATAGAGTGCCAGCAGTATCGAAGATGTCAACGAATAGGAACGCAATCATTACCAAGACAAAGGTTTCAAGATTATCTCCAATATCTCCCAGAGCACCAGCAAATGCACCCATACTCTCAGTTGGCATTCCAACAAATCCGAAGATATCACCCAATGCAGGAGCAGATGCATAGATACAACTTGGGTCAACATAACCACCATTTCCATCAGGGATACAAACCCATCCATCAGTACCCAGTCCAGCACCATTGTCTAACCACGGGTCGTATGCATTGGTTATCCATCCAAGTATAGAAGCGCCGAGAACACCATAGATTATCGCTCCCTTTATTCCACGAGCCATCATTATGGCAATTGCAAGAAGAGCCATCATTGCAATTAATGCACCATGCATGTGCCCATCAGTGTACCAGAAACTACCAGTTGGACCAATAGATACCAAGGTAGCAGGATGGTCGATTACCCAACCCATTTCTCTTAGTCCAATGATCGCAAGGAACATTCCAATACCTGCACCTGTTGCAATCTTCAAATCTTTTGGAATTGAATCTAACAAAGCACTTCTCCATCCTACTTGAGGCAGTGAAATGATGAGGAAAATTATACCCTCAACAAACACAGCAGCTAGTGCTAGTTGCCATGTTGCGCCCATAGTGAATACTACACCAAAGACGAAGAAGGCATTCAACCCCATCCCTGGCGCTAGTGCAAAGGGCATATTTGCCCAAAGTCCCATGACCATACATCCCACGAATGCAGCTATTGCAGTTGCAAATAATGCATCATCGAATGGAATTCCAGCCAGCGAAAGCATGGCGGGGTTAACCACCAAAATATATGCCATCGTTAGGAAAGTTGCCACTCCCGCTCTAATTTCAGTCTCTAACGAACTACCTTTTTCTGTGTAGCCGAAATACTTGTCTAATGCTTCAATTTCCATAATTGAGTCTCCTCTTAATTATAACTATTATAAAAATCGGGGCTTAAAGATTGGTAATAAAATGCCCTTTTTTTGGCAAAAAACGTATTTTTTGATAAAAATCGGTGTTGAAAAACACACTTAGTTATTTTTGGTAAATCACAGTAAAAACATTCAGTCTTGCCCATCATTTTCCATTACATCTGAAGCAATATATGGGGTGTAGGGCAGTATTTGACTTCCAACAGGAGCATGATTGAGAACCTCGGTTTGTATTCCTGCTTTACTTAACAACTCAATATTACCTTCATCTAACATTCGATCTAAGGTAATCATCCTTCCTCGTAACCACAGTAAACTAAGGAAAAAAAACCCAATAAAAATTATTGCAAAAGCCCACCCAATTAGTTGTGCTGAGTTCATATTACACCTATCTTTCGAGTAATGCATCCCATGAAACACGAGCATACTCTTTTGCCGCATCAATAGGATTGTTACTTTTATGAATCCCAGAACCAACTATCAAACAATCAGCTCCAGCCAATACAGCCTCTCTAGGATGTCCATATTGTTGTCCTGCAACACCTTCTCCTGTATTCAGGTTGATTCCAGGAGTCCAGATCATTTTTCCTTCACCTACCAATTCTCTCAACGATTTGACATCATCAGGGTTTGAACCATTTCCAATGAAACCCATAACCCCATCCATTTCTCTACCCTGTTTCACTACTTCTTTTGTATAATTTGGAAGCAAAAGATTCCCCCTACTAGACATTTGAGCTAAGAGGAGAATTCCACCTTCTCTCCCAACATCATTCCATCCATTGAGTAAACCACCCACAATATCAGGGCCAGAAATCAAATGTGCAGTTACAATATCTGCCCATGAACGAATATCAACTACACCACCCATTTGCTGCCGACTAACACGACCAATATCAGCAAATTTACGATCTTCCCAAATTAACACATCTAATTCCTTAGCCAAGTCACAGACATCCACCCACCTTTCAGGCGTCCAATCTTCTACTATGTCCACATGAAGTTTTAGACATGCAATATATGGACCAATAGATTCAACAGTTTTTCGTACAGCATCAACGGTCTGCAAGTCAGCAGCAAAACAGATCAGGGTCTGCTTTTCAGCAGCAGTCTGCATATATCTCCTTGAAAAATTATCATTGACAGCATTCCACCTCTGACCCCACTCATCTTCAACCATCTTGTATCCCCCTTACTCTCATCCCCAATCTTCTATTAATGTGATTAATCATTATGTTGAACAACCACCTGAATATAGAATACCATCAGGGCAAATCACATTCACCCAAACATTTTCACCAAAGAAAGTATAACCTATCCAAGCATCACTTAAGTCAGTATAATAAAAAGAAACTCCAGTGGCATTTGTACCATACATACTAGCTCCTGAAAGGTCAGTATGTGATAGTGATGAATTGTGTATATTAGTTCCAAATAATTGTGCGCCAATCAAATCTGTACCAACAAATTGCCCCTCAATAAAATATGAATTAGAAAGATCGGCCCCCGTTAAATCAGCATATAGGAAACTAGCCTGGTTTGCATATGATTGCCGAATCAGAACACCCTTCATCACCGCATGATTGAAAGATGAATTATTCATGTCTGTTGCTAAAAATGTAGAACCACTGAAATCTGCATAATGAAATGTAGCATTACTCAAATCAGCACCATCTAACTTTGAGTTTCTTAAATCGATTCCACTCAAATCCATACCCGATAAATTCATTCCAGTTAGATTTGCACCTTGGCAATTAGCCCATGGCCCCAATTGACATGTGGAAGAGTTACTTAAATTCGAATTTATAGTATTAATCTGGTTTTGTAATTGAACGAAATTCATGTAATACATCTGGATTACATTATCTACCGCATCTAATTCTTCTTCCATACTAGAAATATTACTCTGTAATTGAGCATTTAATGCACTGACATTTGCCAACTCAAACTCTAACTGGGCAATATACACCGCATCTACATCTTCACCATCATCACCTCGAGGCCCCTTTTCACCCATGGGCCCCTCTAGACCAGGCACACCATCTACTCCATCTGCACCACTAATATCAATGAATGACCAACCAGATTCCAAACAGACTTCGAAAGATGTAGTTGAGGCAACATAGTATAATCTCCCCAGAGTGTCTGAATTACAATTAGGTAGGTCAGCATCAGATTCAACATAGTATGTATCCCATTCAGATAATTCGACTTCTTGTTCTGGATCTTCTTCTATTCCCTTATCATTCGCTTCTAAACATCCCGCCAATGAGATGCCTAAAAACAACAATCCAATCACCAAAGCCTTCATTCGTGTCATAATCACACATCTTCATCGACGATGCATTATCTTACGCGTTGAATCTGAACGACATATTATATCTTGATGAAAAGAAGATGAACCATGTCGAACGTAGGAAGGTTAGACCGAATCCTTAGAGGTTCAGCAGGGACATCCGTTGCTTTTGTTGAATTATCAGGCATTTTTGGTGCTGCTGAATTAATCATCGAAATTTTTGCATTAGGTCTTGCAATTTTCTTAACTATAACATCGGTAATGGGCTACTGTCCATTTTATCCTCTTCTTAGAGTAAATACTTGCAAAATCGATACATCAATTAATTTAATTGAAAATACGCATTAACTAATTCATGAAGATACACATCAGTTGAATAACGGCGGATTATTGAATAGAGACATGACAGTTGACCGTCAAACCAATCATCGTGATTGGATTCGGGTCAAAGGAGCTAGGACCCACAATCTGAAAGACGTTGATGTAGACATTCCTCGAGATTGTTTTGTCGTTGTATCAGGCGTTTCAGGTTCTGGTAAATCCAGTCTTGCATTTGATACATTATACGCTGAAGGGCAACGCAGATACGTAGAGAGTTTAAGCTCATATGCAAGACAATTCTTAGGCCAAATGAAAAAACCTGATTGTGACAGTATCGATGGGCTTTCACCTGCAATAAGCATCGATCAAAAACAAGGATCTCACAATCCTAGATCTACTGTTGCAACAGTTACTGAGATCATGGACTATCTCCGTTTACTTTGGGCTCGCATAGGCAAACCACACTGTCCTAAATGTGGGATAGAAGTGGCTACACGAACCGTTCAAGAGATAGTTGATGATGTAATGTGGAATTTCGAAGGACATGCAATTTCTGTATGGACCCCTGTAATTAGAGATAGGAAAGGAACCCACGTTGACTTATTTCGGGTGTTGGTTGAACAGGGATACACAAATGGAAAAATCAACGGACGCGAGGCTGAATTTGATAACCCTCCCTCATTAGAAAAAAATCTTCGCCACAATATCGACGTCCGTATAGATCGAATGAGATTATCCCGAACGAACCGTCAAAGATTGACTGAATCAGTTGAATCAGGTTTACGTTTAGGAGCTGGAGCAATTGCCATTGAATCTTTAGAAGAGCCAAAAAAAGACACAGAAATAGAAAGCACACATTCTAGAGAAGTCACAGTTGGTACTATTATTCCATATTCAGAAGAATTTGCATGCCCAACTCATGGTTCGTTTTTACCAGAAATGTCTCCTAGGATATTTTCTTTCAATAATCCTCTAGGTGCATGCCCAACCTGCCAAGGACTCGGGGTGCAACGTAGTTTTAGTATTGATTTATTACTCGACTCCACTCTTTCTGTAGAACAGAATTTCGTTAACCCCTTCCGTCTTTCTATGCATTCAAATTGGTATAGAAGGCATATGGAACAAGTCTGCACACATTATGGAATAGACCCTTCAACCCCTTTTGAGAATCTCGATGATGATGCTCAAGACATCTTGTTGAATGGTACAGGCTCTACTGAAATTAATTTTAGATTTGAATCGGAACGTGGGTCAATTTATCAAAGTAGAAAACCATGGGAAGGAGTCCTTCCTCGTCTTAAGAGACAATTAACTGACACCTCATCAGAACGTACAAGATCAAAATTAGCATCATATATGAACGACGAACCATGTGTTGATTGTAATGGACAAAAATTAAATCGAGCCGTATCAATGGTAACAGTTGGAAATATTACTCTCCCAGAATTATCATCATGTTCTGTATTAGAATCCCTGGCGACGGTTCAACGTTGGCGTTCGGAAACTATCGATCCTGTTTGGTCAGAATTAGAACGCGAATTACCTACAGGGCCAGTACTAGAGGCAGTAACAACTTTGACCGAACGTGATTTGTACATTGGCCGAGAAGTGATTAAAGAAATAGAGAATAGATTACGCTTTTTAGCATTAGTTGGATTAGATTATCTTACATTAGATAGAAGAGCAAGTACACTTTCTGGTGGCGAAAGTCAACGAATACGTCTGGCCAGTCAAATAGGTACTAGACTGACTGGTGTCATGTATGTTCTGGATGAACCAAGTATAGGATTACATCCAAGAGATAATTCAAGATTACTTTCAACCCTCCGAGAATTAACAGATATTGGAAACACCCTTCTTGTTGTCGAACACGATGAAGAGACATTAAGACAGGCTGATTGGATAGTTGATTTAGGACCAGGAGCAGGCAAACAAGGAGGCACAGTAGTTTCCAATGGTACTTTAGAAAAACTACTTTCCAGTGAGGAAAGCTTAACCGGCCAATATCTTTCAGGAAGAATGAATATCCCAATACCCAAAAAACGAACAAAACCCCAAGGAGATTGGTTAACAATCAAGTCTGCAGCCCACAATAATTTACAAGAAATTGATGTAAAAATTCCATTGAAATGTTTCATCTCAATAACAGGCGTATCGGGATCTGGTAAATCATCCCTAGTCACTGGAATTTTAGCGCCCGCATTATTGCGTAAATTACACAATTCAGATTCAACACCTGGCCGTCACGGCTCAATCGAAGGCATTGAAACGATTGACAAAACAATCGTAATCGATCAAAGTCCGATTGGGAGAACCCCCCGCTCTAATGCTGCAACTTACACTGGAGCATTCGATCATATCCGCTCTCTATTCTCCCAAGTACCTCTTTCAAAAGAAAGAGGGTACACACCAGGCACATTTTCTTTCAATGTCCGAGGAGGTAGGTGTGAAGCATGTAAAGGAGCAGGATCAATAAAACTAGAGATGAATTTTCTTCCAGATGTGTGGATTGAATGTGATAATTGTAAAGGCACTCGGTATAATCGAGAAACACAAGAAGTTCTTTGGAAAGGACATAGTATCCATGACGTTCTTGAAATGACAATTGAAGATGCGGCTATATTTTTCGAAAATCAACCCAAAATATTCCGAATTTTACAGACATTAGTGGACGTTGGTTTGGGATATATCCGTCTAGGACAGCCTGCTACAACATTATCAGGCGGCGAAGCTCAACGAGTTAAATTAGCTACAGAATTACATCGTCCTGCCAGAAAACACACATTGTATATTCTTGATGAACCAACAACCGGACTCGCCATGTCTGATGTTCATCAACTCATCAAAGTTCTGACACGCCTCAAGGATAATGGGCATACTGTAGTCGTAATTGAACATAATTTAGATGTTGTAAAATCATCAGATTGGGTCATTGATTTAGGTCCTGATGGAGGTGATGGTGGAGGAAACATTGTAGCTGAAGGCACCCCAGAATCAATCTCCCAGAATCCGAATTCATTCACCGGCCAACACCTTCAATCAATGTTAGGTTTAAGAAAGGTAGCCGATTAGACAACCTCAGGTTGTATAGAAGAAGGTGATGAAATGAGCATAGGAATTGAACCACTAGGAGACATGGTACTCGTACAAATGGAAGCTGCCCCTGAAAAAACACAATCAGGATTGTTACTACCAGAAGAAGCGAGAGAAAAGATGACAGTAGGTCTTGTAGTGGCTGTAGGGCCAGATACTTCAGACCTTGTTACAGCCGGAGATCGAGTAATCTACCGGCAATACAGTGGAACCAAGATTGAATGGCTTGGATTAGAATACTTACTCATGAAATCTGAAGACCTTCAGGCAAAGGTTAACGATTGAAAGGATGTGGTAAAATGGCAAAACAAATGTTGTATGGTGAAGACGCACGTAGAAAATTATTGGAAGGAATAGATGCTGTTGCAAATGCAGTAAAGGTCACCCTTGGCCCCGCTGCTCGAACTGTTGTTTTAGAAAAATCGTGGGGGAGTCCTACGATTATTAATGACGGAGTAACAATCGCTAAGGACATTGAACTTTCTGATCCTTTTGCAAATATGGGTGCTAAGCTAGTTCAAGAAGTTGCAAGTAAGACACAAGACAATGCTGGCGATGGAACTTCTACAGCATCCATTTTAGCTCAGGCATTATGTCACACTGGATTGAGAAATGTTACTGCAGGAGCAAGCCCAGTTGAATTAAAAGCGGGTTTTGATGAAGCAATTCTAGCAGTTGTAGAATGCCTCAAAGATATGGCAGTTCCAGTAGAAGAGTCAAGTACAATTCATCAAGTAGCAACAATTGCTGCGAATAATGATTCAGATATTGGGGAATTAATAGCCCAAGCAGTAGAAGCAGTTGGACAAGACGGCGTCATAACTGTAGAAGAAGCAAAATCAGCAGAAACTGACTTGAAAGTAGTCGAAGGAATGGAGGTTGACAAAGGATACATTTCCCCTTATTTCATTACAGATAGAGAGCGTAAAGAAGCAGTTTTGGAGAATCCAATGATTCTTATTACAGATCAAACAATCAATAGTGCTCAAGATTTGTTACCAAGCCTTGAAGCAAGCATGCAACAAAAACGCCCATTATTGATTATAGCCAAAGATATTGAAGGAGAGGCATTAGCAACTTTAGTTCTCAATGTAGCAAGTAAGATTGTCAAAGCAGCAGCAATTAAAGCACCTGGATTTGGCGATGAGCAGGGAGAAATTTTGGAAGATATCGCAATTCTCACCGGTGCCCAAGTTCTTGCTAAAGATCGAAGTGCTGACGTTAAAGCACAAGGTCCTATGTCATTGGGAGGGGCTGAAAAGGTAATTCTTGGGAAAAATAAAACAACATTTGTCGGTGGAGAGGGGGACTCATCAGCTATTGAAGAGCGAGTAAGTCTTCTAAGGAGCCAAGAGAAGACAGCAACTTCAAACTGGGATAGTGAGAAGATGCAGAAGAGAATTGGTAAGATGACTGGCGGAGTCGCAGTTCTTCGCATTGGAGCTGCTACAGAGACAGAAATGAAAGAGAAGAAGGCTCGTGTCGACGATGCTCTCAATGCAACCCGTGCTGCTATGGCCGAAGGAGTTGTAGTTGGTGGAGGAGTTGCATTACTGAGGGCACGAGGTGTGTTAGATGAATTGAAATCATCAAGTTCAGGAGATAGAGCAATCGGTGTTGGAGCAGTATACGACGCTCTCTCTGCTCCTCTTCGTCAGATTAGTGAAAATGCAGGTCAAGAAGGAAGTGTTGTAGTGAACAATATTCTTTCTAATGATTCACCATCTTATGGATATAATGCTCGAACTAATGAGTATGTGGATATGCTTGAAGCTGGAGTAATTGATCCTGTTAAGGTAACAAGAAACGCTCTCCAATCAGCAGGTTCAATCGGTGGACTTGTTCTAACTACTGAGACTTTAGTCGCAGATGAACCCAAACCAGATTCGGGTCCAGAAATGCCAGATATGGGTGGCATGGGTGGCATGGG
>CEOF01041683.1_pt1 | contig 15449 bp, 25 predicted proteins | sample 361311 | NCBI WGS metagenome assembly CEOF01 (sample SAMEA2619667, study PRJEB7988) | marine metagenome | biome: marine biome (ENVO:00000447); feature: surface water layer (ENVO:00002042); material: "saline water (ENVO:00002010), including plankton (ENVO:xxxxxxxx)" | depth 5 m
AAAAAGAAGAAGCGGTCTGGCAAGTCTGTCAATGAAGAGGCGCTTGAGACCTATGCCGCCCAGCAGAAATGCAACGACTTAGAAATAGAATTAAAAAAAGCTGTTATCGCCAGCCGAGGTTTCTATGCGTGGGATGCTTTGCTGAAAGTGCGGGGCGAAATCAAGAAGAAAAGAATAGCAGAAGAAAAACGACGGCAAGAAGAACTGCAACACAAAATTGAAATGGCATGTGCTGTCGCTCTCTTCGTCATCCTAGTCGTGTGTATGTTTACGGGCGTGTGGTTGTGGCTGGGCTAGAAAGTCCAACGCTTTATGCAGAGAATTATCGCCGGGGTTTTTGATAACCATGTCCACCTCATAGTCAAGCTGCTCTGAGCTATGGGTTGCGGCGGTTCCTGTCGAGTGGTGCGACGGTGGTAACACTTGAACTACCATCCCGCCCATCCTCTGGACCCTCTCCGCTTCGTTGCGAAATCGACAATCGTCTGTCACGACTGGCTGGGTCAGAAGCAACTGCTTTGCGCGGTGCGCCCACACGTTGCCCCATAAGTTTTCGCTGATTAGGTCGCGTCCCCATTCCGTTCCAAGTGTCTGCATCGCCCATCTCGGTGTCTTCCCTGCCAGTATATCACACGGCTGCTCCTTTAGAGCGCCCTCTAAATGCTCGTCCGTTAGTCCCATCTGCTTTAGCATCATCTTCAATGGTCCAGCGAACTTGATCTTAGTATAGCCGTAATGTGAGCATAAGTAATCCGCACACACAGATTTTCCGCTGCCTATCGGCCCGACAAAAGCTACTAATCTATTCACAATCAATCACCTCTTTCCTCAGATTGGCAATGTCTTTGCGAATATACTTGAGCTTGTCGTAGGCTTTACGTCTGTCAGACAGGCTTGCCTCGACGTCAGTCTGGTCAGGTCTATCGTCACCCCATTCGATCATCCATTCTAAGTCTGCGATGCGTGTCACCACGCTCTGTTCCAGACACTCAAGATCAACGATCAGCTTCTTTTTGTTTTTATTTTTCATGCTGGCCTCGGTTCAAATTTTATCCAGTCAGTACACGTCATGGCATCACAAATCTGACAGTGAAGCACGCCGTCGTAATCTGCATGACTATGTCCACACGTCCGTACAGATTTTTCGGTTGGCTCAGTTCCATTCCAACAGGCGTCACGCTTGAAGCAACCTTTGCAACGCCAGTCGCTCTCGTCTGTCGCCACACGCTGCACTCGGTTGTTCAGCACGTCTTCGATTTTAGTCGTGAGGTAAGCCCAACGAAAGTCATCGAAGTCTACATACTCATGGTGGTATGCGCTGTTGTTTTTATTGTAGGCTACCAAAACAAATCGTTGGATGCCCGATAACCCCATCATACACTGCATTTGGTCGTAGTAGTTCGGGTGCGATCCCTTCACGCCTTTCCTAACAAAGTCATTGTGTTTGTTCATGTTCATGCTTTTAATCTCAACGCCGATTAGAGAGCCATTTACCTCAATCAAACCGTCAGCATTTCCCATGACCAAACCACCGTATCCTGTCCAACGCCACTGCTGAGAAGTAAGGGGATCAGTTTCCATAACGTGAAGTCCTGCCCTACGCATGTCGCGCACGACTTCTCGTTCTATCTTGTGACCGTCACGAAAAATTCTTTTAAGTCGTTCATCTGGTTCTGTGTCAGGGTATCCCCGATAAGAAAAAGCAATAGAAGCTAAGCATTGCTGGCCAATACCAGACGCGCCGATGTATTGGCGAGGACTGTCCCGACTTTCATTAAGCCACGAATTAGTAATCAACTCAGTTATGTTTGGACATTTGTCCATTTGCTTTGTCCATTTGTCCAACCCAAAAAAGGGGGTGAGCTACCAAAGTTCGGGCGCGGCAACCATCTAGGTTGGGCATACCCACAGGCTCTCACCCCCAGTTCGATGACCCCTTCCAAGTCAAAAAGGAATGTCATCATCAACTGGCTCAGGCTGGGAGGAAGAAGCCAAACCAGAAGATTTCGGTTGTGTAAAACCAGAGGGGTCTAAGAAGCCCTTAACCCTAGAGCCAGTCCGTTCCTCGCCGTCTTTTGTGTAAGTTTCAGACACGACAAGCACGCCAGTTTTTAATCCGTTAATGCTGGCGACGCCGTGTTTACCAATGTTGTCGGGGTCTGCGTGACCCCCATATGTCAGCAATGATTTAAGCTGCTCACGACCAATGCGAGTGGCCTGTTCGCTCTTCGGGATATAAACATTAAGGTAAGCCTTGATACTGCCCATGTTGTTGTCGTCATGCAGTTCAATCTCAATGTATTTACCCCCCGACTTAGTGTCACTGAGCGTAGCGTTTCTAGCAGTACACAGGTAGCGTCCAGCCCGTAGTATAGAGGAAGCATTAGACGCTTGGACGCCGCTCAAATTTAATTTGTCGAATGAAAAACTCATGCTGTTTCCTTAGTTTTTATTTTTTTAAAATCTGCGTCTGACATGGCCATTTTCTTGAACAAGTCCACGACGTTCCCTGTCGTCTCAACGGGAGCAAGACGCCGCTTCTCGTCACGAACCTTGCCCTTCCAACCTTTGACGTCGTCCGTAATGATATAGCGAATGACTTGGTTGTTGCCTTGTTCGCCAGTCGTGGCACGCACGCCAGCAAATACGTTGTCAAAAATCCCCGGCAACGCTTGCTGTACTGCCTTGCCATCAAGAAACGGCCAGTGTTCTGTGTTGCCGTTTTCGTCTTGGCTCTCCTTTGCGAGAGCGGTGACTAAAAAGTGCAGCGGCATGTCACGGATTGCTTTGCAAGCACCGATTAGATTGGCGCTGTGCTTTGCCCACGCCTCAAAGCCGTTGGCGTTTTTCTTGCCTTGGCGCTGCGCCTCTTCTTCTGCGTGCTGCTGTGCAGCCTTGAGTGAGTGGCTGGACAGTTCCGTAAGACTGTCTATCCCCACCCATTTATAACCCTGCGACTTAAAACTAGGGGTCTTCATCCATCGGAAAATATCTACAAATGAGTAGTCACCAGACGTCGAATCCGACTTACCATTCCACGAATTGAACGGTAAGAAATCTATGTTGGCTGATCGAATTGACGACAAGCCACTTTCCCCAGAGATGATAAAGCCCTTGCCGTAAAAATCCTGCAAGTGTCTGAATTGAGTTGTCTTTCCCCAGCCATGCGGGGCAAAGAATAACGACTTCTGAAAGCTAGTCGTCTCGTCTTTTGTATTTTGTGGGCTAAACATTTTCCACCTCAATCACCTTAACTTTCGCCGGGCCGGGTGTTCTTGTGAGCGCAGGAAGTAACTGCTTTTTTTCGGCTTCCTCTAAGTTCTGGAATAACCGCTTGTTCACGGTGAGCTTTTTCTTGACGTGATCGGGCAGAGTGTCGGAAGTCATAAACAAGTCTTCCAAATACTCAGCGTCCCAAGTCCAACGCTCGGTGCGGCTGCACGTTACTGTCATTCCAGACACATCAATCGCCTGTTCACCAGACATAATGGGGAACTCTGCTGCTATTGTTTCAAGCAGGCTTGCGTGCATCTCTTGTAATTTTTCCAAGCGGTCAGCGACAGACTTAAATTCTTTCACTGCCGTCACCAGCGCTGGGCTGGCGTTGTTAATTGCCCCTCTCTCAGGGGCTGTATCCCAATCGGACATTGTATCTCCTAACGGTTGATGTAACTCAGTCGTTTTATCTCAGGATATGTCAGGATACAAGTTAGATGTATAAATTTTGTCTCACTAACGTCACAGGATGTATAGACGACAGGTGCTTGAGCCACTACTGACAAATAAACAAATGGAGAAAATCATGGCAATAAAATTTAACGCTCGTCGGTTGGTCGATGACTGTGGCGGCGTCAATAACGTGGCAAGTCTTCTCGGTAACACGAGAACCTCACCTTATCGGGCCATGAGGACGGGCTACTTTGGCACGCCGACCATCGCACGACTTCTTGAACACTACCCTAACCTCAACATCAACGAATATTTCGAGGACGCAAATAATGACAGGCAAGCTACTGACTGACCATGATTTAGATAAACACAAGAGCCGAACGTACACGGCTGCACTTGAAGCGATTGATCGTGGCTGGAATATTATGCCGCTATCGCTGTCGTCCAAGACCCCACTCGTGGGATGGATCGACTGGCAGACGAACCCTGTGACTGAAGACATGGTAGACGATTGGTTTACTGAGGGGGTCAAGACAAAGTCGGGTCACATTGTAAAGTATTTTAACATCGGTTTGATTACTGGTGAGCTGAGTGGTGTCGTCGCTGTTGATTGCGACAACGAAGACGCCATTAAGTTTGCTGAGAAGAACGCTATGACGTCGCCGTACAAAGTCGTCACAAAGAAAGGCGCACACTTTTACTTCAAGCATCCACGACAAGGCACGAGGTTTGCCAATAAGGTCGGCGGCGTTGGCCGAGACTGGCCACAAGTTGAAGGCCTAGACTTCCGAGGCGATGGTGGGTTTGTCGTCATGCCGCCGTCGATCAAAGTAAAAGATGAAATCGTTGAGCATGAGTACCGCTTTCAAACAACCGCTGACTGGGACGACTTAGAGCTTCACCCTTGGAAGGGCGTTGCGTCTGAAGCTGGCGATGAATTTTCTTTCGGGTCACTCGACTTGTCAGGTGTAGGCTTACACAACCCCGAAGAATTTGTGAGCATATGGGACCAGACGAAGGTACGTGTCGCACACTTGGGCCGCAAGCTCCAAGACGGCGACGGAACAGACGCACTTATGGTTCGTTACGTCGGACAGAAGATAAGACAGGGTATCATTGGTGATGATTGCCTCAAGGCTGCACTCGATTTTAACAACGAGTTTTTCAACACGACTGGGTATGACGCAGAGCAGACAAAGCGCTGGCTAGAAACTAAAATTCGTAGCGCAACAGACATGGATCGACGCAACTACCCCAGCGACTATGATGAAGACGGATACCGAATTGTCCACGAGAAGAAGCAGTTACGTCTGGGTAGGCTCAAGCCAATACTGGGCGGGGACATTGACCGACTGATCGACAGTATAGGTGAGACAGAATACTGGGCTGATCCGCTGATCCCTGCTGCTACGATTACGCAAGTCGTGGGATACAACGGTCACGGAAAGAGTTTCTTTCTGCAAGCACTGCTCACGTCAATGGCTGCTGGCAAAGAACAGTTCGGTCCATACGAGACACGACCAGCCAAGATTTTATATCTCGACTACGACAATCCAAGCCGCACCATACTGTATCGGTTTAAGAATTTTATGAAAATGTTTGGTGAGACTAGCGACAAGTTTAACATGTGGTCGCCTAGTCTTATCAACGCAGAAGATGGCGGCGAGATGATCCTGTCCACCGAGGCAGGGTTTGGCCTACTGGGTGAATGGCTCGACGCAATCAAGCCCAACATCGTGGTCATCGACACCGTGAGAAACGCTTTCGGTGGGTTAGAGGAAGCGTCAGCATCCGAGTGGTTCAAAGTAAACTTCGTCGCTAAGTCGATCAGGAATAAATACGGCGCGTCTGTCGTCTTGGTTCACCACCGCAACAAGCCGGGGGAAAGTGGGCTTGGTCGTGAGGCTGGCAGCACGGCGCAGCTTACCGACATTGATACACAGGTAATGGTGACACAGGTTTTCCAGCGCAAGGGTGACGCGAAGTCGAAGGCTGGCCTGTTCGATGGTGAGATTGATTTGTACGACAGCAAGGGTAAGGAGTGGACCCCGTTCGGGTTTCTTGAGCAACGACTAAAACCTGACAGTCGCTTACGCATGGTGTCTCAAATAAGTTTCGGCAAGGTTCGGCAGACGACAGAGCTACACGAGACGCATTACGTTGGCTGGGCTGAGAGCTTGCTTGACGGCTCACAGTACGTCGTGTCCACCGCATCCATGAAACAAAAAGCTGCTTACTATTCTGGGAAAGGTATGTCGGTTGAGGACATAAGCCGCACGCTAAGTCTGCCTGTCTACGAAGTTGGGAGATGGGTGTGAAACCTAATAGTTCTATAAGTTCTAGTAGTCTAGTACGGGGACACAGTGCCGAAAGGCAACTGTGTTTGTTTGAACGATTAGAACTATTAGTACCTTGCGACGCTCACGCGATTATACACACTGACGAGGCTCATTCGTCAATCCAAGTTTATCTCACTTACGAAAGTTCAAACCCAACGCCCCCCTTGTCGGGGGCGTTTCCCGCATTGGAGACAAAGAAAATGCGAAGTGTCCGAGCCACCCTGACTAAGGGTGAGCGAGACCTTCTGGAATACATGCTCGACCACGACTACTCTTACCGTGCAATGGCCCGACGTTTCGGCTGCTGCTCTGATACCATAAAGCGCATCTTGATCCGAGAAGGTCTTGCTGAATTTCATGGTGCGAAATACGCGATCACCTCAAACAAAACTGAAGTCGATAACTGGGAGAGGCCTTGCATAAAGTGCAAGTCCACCAGCCCACGACCAAGGTGGCAATACGTCTGTAACAAATGCAAATCGCCAGAACTTATGAGCATCCCCGACGATTGGCAATTCAAATAGGAGAGCAGACGTGAGCAAGCAGAAAAGAAAAGGCGACGGCTACGAGCGAGAGCTTGCGAAGTGGCTAGACCGACGATTGTTTGGTGGCGAAGGCAAGATCACACGCGCACCTCTATCGGGAGGCGGGTCATACATCACGGGCGGTGGTCGCGCAGACTTAATTGGAACGCCAGACTTGTGGATTGAAGCGAAGCGCACAGAAAAATTCCAACCCTACCAAGCGATGCAGCAAGCCGAGACAGGCATACACAAGTCTGACACACCTGAGATGCCTGTCGTAGTCCAGCGTCGAAACAATATGAAAACCCAAGACAGCTTAGTCGTGATGCGCCTTAACGACTTTGCCTTTATCTACGAGGGCTATCTCATGCAATACGGCTGGCCTTGCATGGATGCCGAGTTCTTGGAAAAAGAAGAGAGTGAGGACGACACGGCTGGCAACATCGTTACACTGTTTGGTGTAAGCAAAGGGAATGATGATGGCCAAGGGTCGAGTTAGTAAAGACTGCAAGGGCAAGGCTCTTAACAAACCGTTTCGCACACCGAGCGGCCCAAAAAAATCTGCTGTTTGTGTGAAGAAAGGTAAGTCTACCATCAAGGTTACGTTTGGCGACCCGAACATGACCATAAAAAAATCCAACCCTAAGCGTCGCAAGTCTTTCCGCGCTCGTCACAAGTGCGCGACACCCGGCCCCAAGACTAGCGCACGTTACTGGTCATGCAAGGCTTGGTGACATGGAGGTTTGGATCTTACATTTCTGGATAATTTTTGCCAACGGCGAGCAAATCCTTGGAGAAAATAATGATCGCTTCACGACTAAGTCAGCGTGCTATCTAGTCGCGCATGAGAAAGCTCAAAGTTTACAGATGGAACTTTGGCGAACCACGGGTATTCCAGTGCAAGTCAGGCATCGGTGTGCTCTCAATGACACCCCAACATAAGGAGAACGACGTGAAGAAAAAACCAAAGCCCAAGAAGGGCGGGAAGAAGTTAGGCTACTGATTGGCCAGCACCCCATCATATACTATCACGGCGACGGGTTCAGTTACCGTCGCCGAAATCACTGGCCGAGACGCCGAGGTAATAACGCCTACGATTTGTCTCTCTCGCTCAGGCAAGATGATTTTAACGCTAGGATCAGGAAATTATTTCCTTACACGCGATGGCGCTACATGTCTTGCCGACATGTTGGCAGAGGCCGCAATGGTGGGTGAAGGTTGTTACATGTCAACCATACAGGAACAGTAATGCTTGAAGCCGAAAAAAATTTTCAGGAAAATTTGAAAACACTTGAGCGTGAGAACGCTGCGTTGTGGACATACATACGCGAATTAGAGAGGGGTAGCCCGAAGGCTACCCCGAAAACAGACCGCGCCACTATCATGACGGATAGTCGATCTGCGCTAGATCACGACGAGGGAGTTTGCTCCTATCGCAAAGTGTATGAGTGACCAACCTTACCCTACGACAGGTCAGAAAGGATCGCCGCTCTAGCTGCCGTGGTTATTCGCCCCACTCACGGCTTGGGTAAGAGTTCAACTTCATAGCCAAGCGAGTTACACGCAGCCGTGAATGTTGATAGGTTTGGACTGTAGTTTTTTTGCCACGACAGGATTGTCTCCTTACACACCCCTGCGTCGTCGGCGATTTCTTGATAAGTTTTGTTACTGGCGACAGCGGCTTGAAAAAAGCTCCGCACGATTGGCGCAACTCTTAGCTTGTCTGGATTGTTCTTAGTTCGCGGCATTAAATTCTAAACCAGCCGCCAAATTCTTGAGAACTGTCTCACGATAATGGTTGCACAATTTATCCACGACTTGGGCGCGAGACAGCCCGTAAGCTACACTAATTCCCGTGATGAACTGGTCGCTTTCTTTGGACATCCAAGACACAGATAAGTTCTGGTCTTTTTTTTCCTCACGAACCAAGTTGTTGACGGATCGCACGACCTTACTTTTCGGCTTGCTGTTCTTGATCTGCCGACGAAGCATACGTGCTTTGTTTAGGTGCTTCTCCTTGCGTAATTCAAGGCGACGTTCTTTTGTGATGTTGTGAATTGTATTCAAACACACGTTGTAGAAGTCGGCCAAATCCTGACAGGATACACCCTCGCTGAAATGCTGCTCGACTATGCGAGCTTTAGTTTCACTGTTGAGCCACACGGTTTTCTTCCTAATTTTTAACATCTTTTGTCCCTATTAGAAGTTGATGTGACACATATGGCACAAGGGATATGTGGTGTCAAGTATCTTACATATCTTTATGCTGTCAAATATACGGATTTATCCCAGTCAGGTTATGTCTAGGACATGTTTAGGAGTATTGGTTTGTCTGGGTAAGCCCTTGTTTTAAAAGACTTACCCTGCTGAAATGCACCTGAGTTGTGTAATATTTCCCCTATTAAAGGAGTGCATTACAAAAAAACAAATGCTTAAAATCAACGGCTTACAAATTAATTTCTCTTACGTTTGTCAGAAGTCTGCCGACATGTCTAGGACACATCCAACATACAACTCACGTAACCCTTTGCTCTGCTTTGAATAAATCCCCGATAGCGCATTGTCTGCTTAATGTCTTCATGGCCCATCAAGTATTGCAGATCGCCGAGGTCAGCGCCATGCTTACCGTCACCTTTCGCTACCAGATACGCAAACGTGTGCCTCAGATCATGCACTCTCATGCTATCCTCGCCATCGAACGGCAGACCAATCGCCTTCAGCCCTTCACCCAACGCCTCGTTCAACGCAGTGCTTGCAACTGCAGCCGAACTGAACGGGTTGCCCCTCTGTGCTACATACAACGGCTCGTGTGCGCTCTTGCTTGCAAACGTCTGAGCCAGCTCTTTCATTGGCCTCGTCAGCGGGATGTCTCGCGTCTTTGTCTTGCCAGTTTTCTTGAGGCGACGACGTACTTTCAACACACCGTCATTGGCCTTGCCGAAGTGTGGCCGACGTAACGCCAGCAACTCACCAAGCCTCACGCCAGTAGAAATCAGCGTCAGGAAGTGAGGGTGGTAGTGAACGCACTCACTCTTGGCCCAGTCGAGGAAACTGTTGGCTTCGTCGCGCTCAAAATGCACGTCGCGTTCGTCATTGGCGGCTGGCTTGTGAACCTTTGGCGCGTTCCAGTTGTCCAACCTAGCTGCCGCATGGTTCAGCACGCTGCTCATGTCATTAAGGTAACGACGAACAGTACCCGGCTTATGTTTTGTCCACTTAGTCGTAGACCAAGCCATGATCGCATCAGTCGTGATGTCTCTTAACAGCACGTCGCCCCAATCATCACAAAAGTTCTCAAGGATTTTCTCTTGCTCTTTGTTCCTTTTGTTTTGTAAGACTTGCCATTCTTTGTAGCGCAGAACGGCATCTCTAAACGTCTCGTGCGTAACCTTGGGTCCGAACTGGCCGTCTACGATTTCCTTCTCTGTCTTTACTCGTACCGCCTCGGCCATCGCCTTCATGCTGTTGACGGCCCGAAGGCCCGTCGTTCGACGGACCCTCTCTCCTAGATATGTACCGACAACATGCCAGTAACCTGATTGTTTCTTGAGTTTGAGCATATATTACCTCACCTTTTGATGTAGCATTTTAGTTGTGTCAGGATACAAGTCTGGGTTCTCGGCCCAATCCATTTCGACGTCGGTTAATTTCTTGTGACGCTCTGGCGTTAAGTCTTGTATCAAACCTTCGTAATGGACAGCCGCCTTGTGGCGACTATTCGTATCGCTTCGTCTCATGTATCCTCTAATATGCACCTTGATTGTACTCTCCGTACAATCTAACGCCTTCGCCATAGCTTCTGTTTGCAATCCAGCTCTTACAAGTTGGATAGCGGCGATTTGTTTGGGAGAATACGTCATTAGCTCAGTCTCACGACTTACTGTGGCTACACTAGATTGCGACGGATTGATCTGGTACTGATTACGATCTAGCAAAGCCCGCATTATCAGTTCTACTTGTGCTTGTAGCGCGACTACGTCAGCTTCTAACTGCGTAATTCGGTTTGTTTGTGATAAGTCCATAAGGGCTTCCTCTCTTCTTCTAGGGTTGTATTAAGTTATAAACTGCACTGGTCATGTGCTGCCTGTTTGCGACTGCCTCTTGCTTTGATCGTGTGTTTCTCCTATTCGTTCTCAATGAGGGTGTCGTGACCCTCATCATGTGTGTGTTGCTGGCGCTGGTTTTTGCTGGTGTCAGCAGCCCCCATCAAATCCAACAACTTTGTCCTAGCTCGTCGCATAAGTCTGAGTTTCCAGTCGTCGTTCTCACACGACCAGCTAATACCCAAAGCTAAAAGCGAAGGCTCGCCCACGACTTGATTGAGCTTCATGTAGGTCTCAATCGTCGCATCCTTTCGTATCAAGATGGCCGCTTCGCCACCATCAACGTCTACCTTCAGAGTTGTGACAGGTTTCATGGACCCTCCACGACGAAGACACGATAGTTTGTGCCGTCATATTGTTTGGTATGCTCTAACAACCAACCAGCTATCTTAACTTGTAGCTGGTTGAACGCATTGGACGACGTAACAATGAAGCCAGCTTGTTCGGCTACATTAAGCATGTCAGATGACATAACTTCGACCATGTCTTTGAAGTCTTTTGTTGACATGACAGCGTTCCCCGCACCTGACATGTCGATCTTCGTTTTTCTGATGGCATCCATGTCTGCCAGCACTACGTCTTGAGACCACCTGTTTTCCGTAACGGGGACAAGGTGTCTACTTGTCACAGGGTGTTCGGGGTGCGGCTTGCCTGTCTTACGTAAGTTTGCCCCCATCCACTTGGCCCATATTTCAGCCGAGCGTTCTTCGGCCTCTACCGCCGCCTTGTTTGGTGTTCGATTTGCAATTTCAATTTTCTTCTTATCAATCACGCCCAGTTCTGCGAGCGCGTTCGTCGTGATTTGTTCAGCTATACTATTCATGTGTGTGTGTTCCTTTATTCCGTGGTGTGACAGAAACTTTGGATGCTGTTCGTGGCAGCACGCCATGTCACATACTCGCATATGATGGTTATTACTCCGTTGTAGATGCTGACAGCGAGAACATCCTTTAGGTCTACGCCGTTAGTCAGTTGCACTTTAACGTCGAGGTCATTTAATAATCTTCCCTCTTTGTGTTGGCGTCGGCTCAGAAATTCCAAGTCAACAGCCAGTTGCGTCGGCCCAGTTGGTGGGTTGATCCACGGAGTTGATCCACCCCCCATTTGGTTGTGATTAAATAACCCACCGCTATGGTTTTCTTTATGTGCCATTGTCGCACTCCTTTCCGAATTCATGCGCTAAATGTGTCACGAATGTGTCACAGTTATGTGCGAGGTGCAAGCTCTAACATAACTTCTATAACTTTTTCCTTGTCGTTCTTTCGTATCCCCCTTTCCCTACATGTCCAATAAACTTTGACGTAGTAGGCCAAGCGGTGTGAACCGCTCGACCAGCTAAACCACACGCGAGGTATCCTTGCTCGCCGTTTCATATGGCCTTGCCACGTCGTGCTGTAGTCTTGATAAGACTTGACTGGTCAGGTAGCGCGTTGCTCATCAGTAGCTTGACGATCTGATCGACGTACACTTTGGCGAACCGCTCCATGTCCCAGCATGTGACGTAATCAGGATAATACTTAGACACGAAGTTGCTCTTGATGCCCAAGCCAAACACCTTCACGCCATGAAATCTAACCCACTCAATCGCATCACGAGTGTACTGGTCCTCGTCCCTCGTGTCCGAGTAATAGGCAGGCTTGCCGTCGCTAAGAACAAACAGGAACTTTTTCTCTTCCGGTCTCAGCATCAATCGGTTAGCAGCCCAGATGATTGCATCGCCGTCAGCGTTGCTGCCCGATACGCTATGCTGAATAGAACCCAGCGTCGAACGACAAAGGCTCAGCGGATCATCGAAGTCTTTGAACTGCTTCATGATGATGGAGCAACGACGACCATACTTACCTTGAACAACCTCTGTCAGCTTTTCCCTTTTCACTTTCCCACGAAGGTAAGAAACCGTGTGATGACCCAGTACCTCAAATGGCACGCCAACAATTTCCAATGCCTCGGCAATCGCAAGCGTTGCTTGACTGGCAAGATGTATCTTCTCGCCACTCATGCTACCGCTCAAGTCTATCAGCAGCGACAGTGCAGAATTGACGTTGGCCTCTTCCATTTTCTTCTTGAAGACGTTGGTCTTTAGGTTGACGATCTTGCTGACGTTGCCACGAACGTCCAGCTTACCACTCCTTTTGTTGTTGTGAACATCAGTCCGAGCCATCGACGTAAGCAGACGCTCCATCTTACGTCGTGTCGTGCCTACCTCTGAGCTAATCGACTTCTTCTGCTCAGCATACCACGACTTACCATCCTTCTTAATCGCAGGTTCTTCGCTAAGCACACGTCGTGGATAGAACTTGTCACGATCAGGCAGCATGACAGTATATGGTTCATCCGTTTGTGCAGTGATCTTGTCAATGGTTCGCTTCACAGCATCTTGAAGACTTGGGTCGTGAGGTGTCGGTTCTCGCAAAGTTTGGCGCTCTTCCTCAAGACCTGTCGCTCCCCAACCGCCTGCCTGTTCGCCTGTCCCGCCTTCGCCCTTCGCTTCGTCTGGCTCTAGCCCTTGGCCCTTCTCTTCGTCTTGTCCTTGGCCTTTCGCTTCGTCTTGTCCTTGGCCTTTCTCTTCGTTCGGCTTAGTCGTTTGGTTGTCACCCGGATTACCCATCTCGCCGGGTTGATCCGGGTTGGCTGTCTTATCCTCGCCCTGCGATTGCCCTGTCTCAGCACCACCCTGACCTTGGCCCTGTTGCCGTTGCTGTTGTTTCTGTTCCTCTTCTTCTTGCATCTTCTGCATGTACTCGTCGGCTATCTTTTCTGCCATCTCCGCAACCTTGCGACTGCCAGCCAATGCCTTGCGACGATCAATCTTGCCCAGACCTGTGACGCCGTGAGGAACCTTCATAAGTCTGTCAACAATCTTCTTAACCTTGCGGCGAATGTCGGGCGGCAACAGGTTCAATGCCTCGTCGTTGCTGGGATCGGGGTAGCCAATACGCTTGCGGCTCTCCCAAGTAATTGCGACTGGGCCAATCTTGCCAAAGTCCTCGACGATAGTGGGGTCTTGCGGGTAAACTTCGTCAATGAACTTGCGATTGACGTCGCGTGCTGTCTTGTCGATTGCACCAGACAAGCCGCCATAAAGCACAGTACCACCTTTTTCTATGCGCCCGTCTTCCATGCCGTTGGCGAGCTGCTTGGTCAAAGCCCTGCCTTCTTTCGCCCACTTATCCATCTTCTTGCGCAAGCCAGTGAAATCAGTGAGAAGTTTATGAAGCCCCTCGTGATTGGCATAGCCGCCAACGATTAAGGCGTCTCGCTTTGTGACAGGGGCGTTAATGGGGATGACGGGCAGCGATACGTCTTTGCCGTCCGTAAAAGCACCCTTGCCTTGGAAGACTACGCCCGTCTCGTAGTCATCGCTAATTGCACGCACCGCTGTCGTGGTTGCAGCCATCATTTCGTGGCCACTCATAACGACTTGGTCAAGCGCCTCGTTCTCTTGTACGTATTTAGTCATGTGTGGTAGTCTCCTCAGTTGTTTTAAAGCAAGCGTCTCTTGCCTCTTGCATACGCTCAGTCAGTTGCTCTCGTGTCAGCAACCCAAGCTCTCTCTCCTTCCAGATGCCGTGAACCATCACGGCAAATGCTCGTGTCCTTTCCCCTTCAGTCATTGTCACTCTCCTTTACGTCAGTGCAATATGGTTGGACTTCTAGGAATTGTGTCTCTTCAGTCACGTTCACCCTCTCACCCACAGAGGGGGGCGTTGGGGTTTTCGCGTCTTGCAATTTCTCCAACTGCTCGTAGAGAAATTCCTTTACGTCTTCAGGCTGGACGTCGGATGGCACGACGATGCGCCAGTCTTCCCAAGTGTGCTTGAACACCTCGACATAATAGTTAAGCGCCATTGTTAGTCTCCTTTATTGAAAGTGTGTCTTGCTCGTAGTGTTCAGGGTCGCCGTTACTTGCCACGGTGAACTCTTCGTGAGCTTGTTCGGCAGCAGACCTCTCGTCCCCTGCCTCGACAGTGATTGTCTTGCGTACCGTGCCCCTGATCTCCACGTCGTAAGACTTGAGGGCGTCTAGCTCTACTTGCGCGTCGTCTTCCTCGTCTGGGTGGTGAAACGACACGCGAGCTAGGTCATCGGTGTAGGTATACATCACCCAACCATCAGCGAATGTGTGACCGATACATGGCCCGTGATCGCAGTCTTCTGACGTAAAGACTTTGGTTGTGTGATAGCCTTCTGCCTGTTCAAACTCAGGCTGGTTCTGCGCGAGCCACTCCAAACAATAATCTGCTTGGGTGTCGCCGCGTGATGACATGTCTCTCAGATAGTCTCTAATGACACTCATGTGTTATCTCCTATGAATAGAAACCCACCGCCGTTACCCTCTGGGTCACGACTTACTTCGATCTTGTATTCCCTCCCGTGGTAGTTGAGGACGAAGGTTGGGAAGTCTCCCATGCCATCGCCATCACTGAACTTAAAACCAGTGATCGTCATGCCGACGAGCTGCTCATAGTATTTTGTCATGTCCATTATGCGTATCTCCTTTCGCACTCTCTGCTCATTTGGATGAAGCGTTGCGCTGCTTCACGGGCGCTGCGCCCTGACACGGATGCAGCTCTTCGTTTGTTGTACCAATGTGGTCGTTGCCAGATGTGGTAGTCGTAGCAACCAGTGCCTCGCCATGTGCTGTCACGAACAAAAGCAAACTCTTGCACGTCGCCACCCCAGTATTCCTTGGCGTGATCGGGCCAGCCCCAAGTCGAGAGCATCATCTCGTTCAAGTCGAGGCAGAACGTGCGAGGTGTGTGTATCAATCCCATCACAGACCTCCTGCAAATACACGGTTGGCCAGCTCTTTG
>CEOF01051734.1_pt1 | contig 15420 bp, 26 predicted proteins | sample 361311 | NCBI WGS metagenome assembly CEOF01 (sample SAMEA2619667, study PRJEB7988) | marine metagenome | biome: marine biome (ENVO:00000447); feature: surface water layer (ENVO:00002042); material: "saline water (ENVO:00002010), including plankton (ENVO:xxxxxxxx)" | depth 5 m
TTTAAATACTTCATTAATTGATAAACCGCAATATAGTGTAGCTAATGCCATTACAGATGGAATCGAGTAGATCGTATTAGAGCCGGGGTTATAATCAGATGCAACTGCAACATCACATCCATAATCTATCATCCTACGAGCATTAGCATATGTTTTCATTCCTAAAAATAATGTCGTTGCAGGAAGTATAGTTGCGACAACATTATTTTTAGCCATATTTCTAAGTCCAGGTTCATTTGATTGCATTAAATGATCTGCAGATACAGCGTTTATTTCACCTGCAATAAAGGCTGCACCTGAATCATTAAATTCATCAGCATGCAATTTCATTTTTAAATTATAATCATTGGCGCATTGAGAAATCTTAAGAGTCTGATTTATATCAAAATATCCTTGTTCGCAAAAAACATCACAAAATTCTGCCAGATTATTAGATCTTACTTCAGGGATCATTTCATTACAAATTAAATCAACGTAAGATTCCTTATCTTTAATTTCTGGTGGAAAATCATGTGCCCCCATAAATGTAGAGATCAAGCCTACATCAGATTTATTATTAAGTTCTTTTAAAATATTTAAACTTTTCAATTCATCTTCTAGTGATAAACCATAACCTGACTTTACTTCAATTGTTGTAGTTCCATTTTTAAGGAAATAAGATATTTTCTTTTCACAATCTTTGACAATTTCTTCTTTTGATGTTTTTCGAAATGAATTTATAGAAGATTTTATTCCTCCACCTGAATTGGCGATATCAATATAGGATTGGCCTGAGATTCTCTTTGAAAAATCATCTGCTCTATTAGAAGCAAATATCAGATGTGTATGAGAGTCAATAAATCCAGGAGATAGAATAGTATTATTTGCATTGATTTCAGAATCAACTTCAAAATCTATATCTTTAAAATTTACACTATCTATCCTGTCATCTTTTATTATGATATTTTTTGGTGTTTGAATAACAACATCATTTATATCATCATCATATGTAACTAAAGATTTTATGTTGTGGATTTTTGTTAGCATATTATTTTGGAATTTTCAGATTTCTTTCTTTTGATATTTTCATTGCTTTTTCATAACCAGCGTCCAGATGACGAGCAACGCCAATCCCAGGATCATTTGTTAAAACTCTATTTAACCTTTGCTTCATATGTTCAGTACCATCCGCAACGATAACTAAGCCTGAATGGATAGAGTATCCAATGCCTACTCCACCTCCATTATGAACAGACACCCAAGATGCACCTCCTGAAGTGCTTAATAATGCATTTAAAATAGGCCAATCTGCAACTGCATCTGAGCCATCTTTCATTGATTCGGTTTCTCTATTTGGAGATGCAACAGAGCCAGAATCCAAATGATCTCTACCAATTACAATTGGAGCTTCTAGCTCTCCATTTGCGACCATATCATTTATTGCTTCACCAAAGATATTTCTCTCTCTATAACCTAGCCAGCATATTCGAGCAGGTAGTCCTTGAAATTCAACCTTTTCCTGTGCCATTTTAATCCATCTTTCTAGAGCTCTATCATTTGGGAATAGTTCTAAAACTTTTGCATCAGTTTTGTATATATCATCAGGGTTTCCAGAAAGAGCTACCCATCTAAATGGACCCTTGCCTTCACAAAATAGTGGCCTTATATATTCTGGAACAAATCCAGGGAAATCGAACGCATTAAGAACTCCAGCGTTTTCTTTAGCTTGGCCCCTTAAATTATTTCCATAATCAAATGTAATCGCACCTCTACTTTGTAATTCTAGCATTGACTTACAATGTTCACCCATAGTTCTATATGATTCTTTAATATATCTATCTGGATTTTCATGTCTTAATTTATCTGCTTCGGCTAGTGACATATTATTAGGCACATATCCATTTAGCTCATCATGGGATGATGTTTGATCTGTAAGTATATCTGGGATTACATTATCATTTAAAAGTTTTGGTAGAATATCTGCTGCGTTTGATAATAAGCCTATTGATATAGCTTCACCTTTATTTTTATATTTAATGGCTTTATCTAAAGCTTCTGAATAATTATCAGTCCAGCAGTCTAAATATTTTGTATCTAAACGTTTTTGTATTCGATTCTTACATATCTCAATACTAATATTTACACCTTCATTCATTGTAACTGCTAATGGCTGTGCTCCTCCCATACCCCCTAATCCTGCAGTTACTGTTAAAGTATTTTTAAGTGATCCATTAAAATGTCTTCTTGCAACCTCTGCTAGAGTTTCATAAGTACCCTGCAGAATACCTTGAGTACCTATATATATCCAACTTCCAGCTGTCATTTGACCATACATCATTAATCCTTTTTTATCTAAATCTCTGAAATTTTCCCAATTAGACCATTTAGGTACAATCATTGAATTAGAAATTAAAACTCTAGGAGAATATTCATGAGTTTTAAATACTGCAATGGGTTTTCCTGATTGAATTAATAATGTTTCATCATTATCTAAATCCTTTAATGCAGAAACTATTTTATCGAATGATTCCCAATCTCTAGCTGCCTTTCCATAGCCCCCATATACAATTAAATCATTTGGAGATTCTGCAACATCTGGATCAAGATTATTTTGCAACATCCTTAGAGCTGCTTCTTGCTGCCACCCCTTACAGGATAATTGAGTTCCTCTATTTGCTGAAATATTTCTTTCTTTATTCAAAGTTTAGTCCTCTATTAAATATTTATTATTTAAGTATTCATATTTTAAAGATGGTAAGTCAAAATCATTATTTACAATAGTGTTATAGGAGAACAAACATATCTTACTATAACCACTATATTTTGACAAAATAATTTTTTTTGAAATCATTGATATAGATTGATTATAAATAGCGATACCCATTAAAATTTTATTTTTATTATTTATCTGTGTACTTATTTTTCTAATATTATCAATAAATATCTTTTCATCTATTGTATAATTCATCGGTATTATAAAATCTAGAATTCCATCATTAATCCATTTCACCCAATCCTGTGACCATCTGTTTTTTGCCTCATAGGGATTTGGTTTTACCGCAGCGCTTAGTAAAATTTTAGAATTTGTTGAATTTATAAAATTTTTAATATCTTTTAGCAATTTAGTTATATTTTCTTGATTAAAAGTACTCCATAAATTCATAAGAGAATCAGTTTCAACATTGCTTAAACCTAATTCAGTATAATTTTCAATTACATCTTTAGGATTAAAAAAATATTGTTTTTGAAATTGACTTATTGCTTCATTATTAAATCCATAATTATTGTCCTTATGTCTTATATAATCAAAATGTACTCCAGCTAGCATTGGATACTCTTTTATTAATTCTTTAACTATATCATGCACGAATAAATTAACTTCAGGATGACTTGGCGATAAGTAAATACTATTATCTAATTTATTATTTTGATATGTATTATCTATCCATTCAGGGTATTTAAATAATATATGCTCTTTATCTAAAGGAAGATTTGGTGAAGTCCATATCAAATAGGTGTTAATCCAAGCATGAATTTTAATATTTAAGAGATCACCTAAAATTAAGGCATATTCTAGAGGGTCTAAATTTTGATCTACGTTATGATTAAGAGTTACTAATTTTGATTTATATAAAGCGTCATCTCTTGAGCGTACTTGTAAGAAAATATCTTTTATATTATTTTCAAATGCATAGAAAATTAATGACTCAATTGACGACTTAGAGTATAAATGATGTCGTTCAACCCATATTGATGTATTTAAATCTCGATCAAATGAGAAAACAAGATTTGATATTATAATTAAAAAAAAATATTTATTACTCAGAAACTGAACTACTGTCTTCGTCTACTTTTTCTTCTGATCCAAGTGAAACAAATTCAATAATAGACATTGTTGCATTATCATTTTTTCTGTTATCTAATTTAATTATTCTAGTATATCCACCAGAACGATCTGAATAGTTAGGAGCAATATCATGAATTAAGATATTTGTCATCTTTTTTCCTAATTTTCCTGGTAGTTTTTGAGTAATTAATCTATGACTAGATAAATTTCCTTTTTTAGCATATGTAACTAATCTTTCAACAAAACTCTGAAGCTCTTTGGCCTTTGGAAGAGTAGTCTTAATACTTTTATGTTCGATTAATGACATTGCAAGATTTCTCTTCAATGCAATTCTGTGACTTGCAGTTCTATTTAATTTTCTACCTTTTACTAAATGTCTCATATTATTACTCTATATTCATGTATTGTGAAATATCCATGCCAAACTCAAGTCCCAATTCACTTAGTTTTGCAACTAATTCCGTTAATGATTTACGACCAAAGTTTTTAAATTTGAGCATCTCACTCTCATCTTTAGAAACTAATTCTCCAATAGTTTTTATTCCTGCAGCTTGTAGGCAATTATGGCTTCTTACTGATAATTCCATCTCATCTATTGTTTTTAATAATAAATTCTTAGTTTCAAGAGCTTCTGATAACTCCTTATCATCAACAGCTTTAATTGTTTCTGAATCATCAAAAAGGAAAAAACCATAATGATCTCTTGCAATTGTAGCTGCATGATTCATTGCATCCTTAGGATTAGTTGAACCATCTGATTCGACTGTCAATGATAATTTTTCATGTCCTTCAGAAGAAGTAGCTATAGGATCAACATTCCAAGAAACATTTAATATAGGATTAAAAAGAGCATCAATAGCTATTGTTCCAATTGTATCATCAGATCTTTTATTTGCATTTGCCAATGAATATCCTCTGCCTCTTTGAACTCTCATTTCTATATCAAATTTTTTATCTGAGGTTATTTCTGCAATATGATGGTCAGTATTTAAAACCTCAAAATCATTCAAATATTTATTAAGTTCTTTACCTTTAATGACAGAAGGGCCTTGTATTGAAAAATTAATTGTTTCAGGACCTTCTTCATTCATGCCAAAACGTAATTCCTTGAGATTTAGAACTATTTCAGTCAAGTCTTCTTTTACACCGTCAATAGCTGTAAACTCATGCTGTACACCATCAATCTTTATAGATGTAATCGCAGCGCCCGGAATTGATGTTAACAAAATCCTTCTTAGACTATTTCCAACAGTTACACCATAACCCCTCTCAAATGGTTCCGCCTCTAGAGACAGTGATGTTTCGTTTTCATTCAGAACTTTAACATTAATATCAGAAAAATGTTTATTTTTAGACATATTTATTTACCCTTATAATTATTTTGAATACAATTCAACCACTAACTGTTCATTAATAGGTTCAACTATTTCATCTCTTTGAGGAGATGATAAAAAACTCCCCTGAAGCTTTGCCTTGTCAATTCCTAGCCATGGCATAGGATTATCACCTTGAATTTTTCTAAGTGAATCTTGAAAAATCTCCATTTTTTTACTCTTATCTCTAACTGTTACAATATCACCTTCCCTCAATTGGAAAGATGGTATATTAACAACTCTATTATTTACTAAAAAATGTTTATGAGAAACTAACTGTCTTGCTGACCTTCTCGTAGGAGCAAAACCCAATCTAAAAATTGTATTATCAAGTCTTGACTCTAGCATAATTAATAGATTCTCTCCTGTAGGACCATCTTGTTTTTGAGATTTTTTAAAGTAATTTCTAAATTGTCTTTCCAGTAGTCCGTATAAATATTTAATTCTTTGCTTTTCTCTTAACTGAATACCATAATTTGAAAGTTTTCTTCTTCTTGAATTACCATGTTGTCCTGGTGGGTAATTTTTTCTCGGATTTCCAAATTTAGGTGACTCAAAAACTGGAAATTCTAATCTTCTGCAAACTCTTGCTCTTGGTCCTGTATATCTAGCCATATTTAAATTATACCCTTCTTCTTTTTGGTGGCCTACATCCATTATGTGGAATAGGAGTCATATCTGTAATACTAGTTATATTTAATCCTGCTGCACGTAAAGATCTTATTGAAGATTCCCTACCTCCTCCAGGTCCCTTAACCCGAACTTCTACTGTAGTTAGCCCTCTATCAATTACTTCTTTTGCCAATTCTTCAGCTGCTTGCGATGCTGCAAATGGAGTACTTTTTCTTGAACCTTTAAAACCAAGAGATCCTGCACTTTTCCAACCAATTGCATTACCATTTTTATCAGTTATTGTTATTATAGTATTATTAAAAGTTGCTTTTATAAAAGCAATACCATCATTTGCTACTCTACTTTTTTTCTTTAATCTAGCCAAATTTAGCTCCTTTATACAGCTTTCTTTTTACCAGCAACAGTTTTCTTCTTACCTTTTCTTGTTCTAGAATTATTTTTTGTATTTTGTCCTCTCGCTGGAAGTCCTTTTTTATGTCTTGTACCTCTATAGGTCCCAATATCCATTAATCTCTTAATATTTCTAGTTATTTCACCTCTAAGTTCACCTTCAACGTTATAGTTTTCTGAAATTTCATTTCTTATTGCAATTATCTGCTCTTCCGAGAGTTTGTTAACTCTAATATTAGGATCTACGGATGAAGCAGTTAATATTGCTTTTGCTTTAAATACTCCGATACCATAAATATATTGTATTGCAAACTCTACTTTTTTATTTCTTGGTAAATCTACACCTGCAATTCTTGCCATTGAATATTATCCTTGTCTTTGCTTATGTTTTGGATTTATGCAAATAACTCTGAGAACACCTTTTCTTTTGATTATTTGACAATCTTTACACATTTTTTTTATTGAAGCTCTTACTTTCATTGCATTTAGTCCTTATATCGGTAGGTTATTCTACCTCTAGATAAATCATAAGGAGATAATTCTAACTTTACCTTATCATTGGTTAAAATTTTAATATAATTCATTCTCATTTTTCCTGAGATATGAGCTAAAATTTCATGACCATTCTCTAACTTTACTCTAAACATAGCGTTAGGCAGAGTTTCAAGAATAGTGCCATCTACTTCTATATTTTCTTCTTTTGCCATTATACTGTCAAAATCCTTGGTCCATCTTTATCGATTGTTATTGTATGCTCAAAATGAGCTGATGGAGTACCATCTTTTGTACAAATAGTCCAATTATCAGTTTTAGTGTATATTTCATCGGTACCAAAATTAATCATTGGTTCTATAGCAAAACACATTCCTTCCTTAATTAAATCCCCTGTATTTTGCTCTCCATAATTAGGTATTTGAGGTTCTTCATGTAATTCTTGACCAATGCCATGACCTACTAAATCTTTAACTACGCCAAAGCCAAATGATTCAGCATAAGATTGAATAGCATGACCTATATCCCCAATTCTATTGCCAGGCTTAGCTTGTTTTATACCTTTCATTAGACATTCTTTTGTTACATCAATCAGTTTTTCTTTATCAGTATCGATATTTCCTACTGGAAATGTCTTTGCATGATCTCCATAAAAACATTCATGTATTGATCCAACATCAATTCCAATTATATCACCTTCAATTAATTTTTTATTGCTTGGTACTCCATGGACAACCTCATCATTAACAGAAACACACAATGTCCCAGGAAATCCATACAATCCTTTAAAAGCAGGTTTAGCACCTTGATCAAGAATGAAGTTTTCTGCAAATGTATCTAATTCTAATGTTGTAACACCAGGTTTGACCAATTTTTCAAGTTCAAAAAGTAAATCTCTTACTATTTCAGCAGCACGACTCATTTTTTCGATTTCAGTTCTAGATTTAATCTTAATCATAATATTAATATTTTCTTTTACTTCTTCCTTGAATTTTACCTGATTTAAGAAAGCCGTCATAATGCCTGGTAATTAAATGTGACTCTATTTGCTGAAGAGTATCTAATGCCACTCCAACTAAAATTAATATACTAGTTCCACCATAGAACATCGCTAGAGATGGATCCATTCCATACTTCATCAAACCAGTTGGAATAATTGCTACAAAAGCTAGGAAGAATGAAGCTGGTAAAGTTACTCTGGTTAGAATGTTATCAATATAATCTGCTGTAGATTTTCCAGGCCTAACTCCAGGTATAAAACCACCATTCTTTTTCATATTATCTGCAACATCAACAGGATTGAATGCTATTGCGGTGTAAAAATACGTAAAAACAATTATTAGAATTGCTAAGAAAATAGCATAAATCCAACTATCTGGACTAAAATTTGTAATAAACCATTGACCTAATGATCCGGAAAACATTGAACCAATAGTATTTGGAAGGAACATTAAAGCCTGAGCGAAAATAATCGGCATTACACCTGCAGTTAGAATTTTCAATGGTAAATGCGTTGCCTGACCACCATAAACTTTTCTTCCCACAACCCTTTTTGCGTATTGTACTGGAATTTTTCTTACTCCAGTTGTAATCATGACTACAAATAATGTAATTACTATCATCAATAAAATAGCTGGAATTACTGAGGTAAGTATATAGGCTGATTGCTGTTCAGCTATTTGTGTCATTTGTATATTAAAAACATGAGGAGCTTGAGCTAAGATACCAACCATGATTATAAGAGAAATTCCATTACCCAATCCATGATCGGAAATTTTTTCTCCCAACCACATTACAAAAACTGTACCTGTGACTAAAGTAACAATTGTAACAAAATAAAACATAAAGTTAGCATTTGGGACCACTGGCTGTGCTCCACCAGCCATCTGGAATTCTTGACTAGCAAGAAATACAGATACACCTACTGATTGCAATAAAGAAATTAATACTGTGCCATATCTTGTTAGTTGAATAATTTTCTTCCTACCTTCTTCACCTTCTTTGTTAAGACGCTGAAAATATGGTACTACAGAGCCCAAAAGCTGGATTATAATAGAAGCAGATATATAGGGCATAATCCCAAGAGCAAAAATTGATGCTTGAGAGAAAAACCCACCTGCAAACATATCATAAAGACCTAAGATTGTAGATTTATAAGTTTCCATAACTCTTTGAAGAACTACCCTATCAAGTCCAGGCAAAGGGACATGTCCACCAAGTCTATATACTAGAAGTAATGCAGATGTAAAAGCTACTTTTTTTCGAAGCTCAGGTATGTAAAAAATATTTATGAAACTTTTGATCATATAATATCAGCCTTTCCTCCAGCTTTTTCAATTTTACTTTTAGCAGAAACACTATAAAAATCTACTTTAATATTAATTGACGAATTAACCTCTCCACCACCAAGTATTTTAACTTGAGAATTGACATTTTTTATTAAACCATTTTCTTTTAAAATATTTTTATCAATATCTTTTAAGTTTAGTTTTTCTAAATCATCCAAATTAAGAATTTGTATATTTTTTTTATTTATACTTAGGTGATTAAATTTACCTTTTCCCATTCCACGCTTAGGCAACCTTCTTGCTAGAGGTGTTTGACCACCTTCAAAATGTAATTTAGCTTTTGTCCCAGACCTAGATTTATACCCATTATGGCCCTTACCTGCAGTTCTTCCTTGTCCAGTGGCATTCCCTCTTCCAATTCTTTTTCTATCAGAGGTAGATCCCTTAGCTGGTTTTAAATTATCTAAACCCATTATATTTCCTTTGATTTAATCAAAAATTCAATAGTTTTTATCATACCTTGAATCTGTGGATTAATATTTTTAACTACAGTTTTATTCATTTTAGTTAAACCTAAAGCCTGAAGAGTTTTCTTCACATTAGGTTTATAGCCAATTGGGCTTTTAACTAGTTTGATCTCAATTTTTTTACTTGCCATCGATGTTAACCCCTAGCTAAAAAGCTGTTTTAAGTTGATACCTCTATCTCTAGCCACCATAAGAGGATCTCTAAGTTCCATTAATCCTTTTTGCACTGCCTTAACAACATTTACAGGATTTGAAGAGCCAGTTACTTTTGATAAAATATTTGTAATACCTACTAACTCTAGAACCTGTCTTACCGCTCCACCTGCGATAATACCTGTTCCAGGAGATGCTGGCTTAAGAATTAATCTCACAGCTCCATATTTGATTTTTAATTCATGAGGTATAGTTGAATTAATTATTGGTGCTTTAAAAATATTTTTCTTGGCATCCTCTTTCGCTTTATTTACAGCAGATGCTACATCAATAGCTTTACCAAAACCTAAGCCTACATGACCATTACCATCACCAACTGCAACTATACAGTTAAATCTCATAGCTCTTCCACCTGTTGTTGCTTTTGAAATTCTATTTATTGAGATTACATTCTCGTCTTTCAAATCAAGCTCTGCCGGATTAATAAAAGTTCTCATCATACTCCTTTTCTAAATTTTTATTCCGTTATCTCTAAGCGTATCTGCGATAGCTTTAACTCTTCCATGGAATCTATATCCACTTCTATCAAAAACAACCTGATCAATTTTTTTAGTTTTTAATTTCTTTGAAAGATCATTAGCTACGATATTACTTATATCGATTTTATTTTTACTTTTAGCTATTTCTTTAGCTATACTTTTATCCAGACTTGAAGAAGAACAAATAGTAGAATTAGTTTTATTATCAATTAATTGAACAGAAATATTTTTATTAGACCTAAAAATAATAATTTTTGGAAATTTCAATTTCTTATTAATTTTATAAGCAATTCTACTTTGTTTATTTTTCCACTGTTTTCTTTTAGTTATAACTGACATCTATGCTCCGACTGTTTTTCCTGCTTTTCTTCTAATATGTTCATCAGAATATTTAACTCCTTTACCTTTAAATGGCTCAGGCTTCCTTAAACTTCTTATTTTCGCTGAAACTTCTCCAACTTCTTGCTTGTCAATACCTTTTACAATAACCGTAGTATTGTTAGGAGTTTCAAATGTTATACTATCTGGTTTTTCAAAATAAATAGGATGTGAATATCCAAGATTAAGTAGTAAAAATTTATTACTACTTGCATCTGCAGTATATCCAACACCCACTAATTGTAATTCTTTTTTATAGCCTTCAGAAACACCCTCAATCATATTAGCGACTAGAGCTCTTGTTAGTCCATGTAGTTCTTTGTTTGTTTTAGAATCATCTTTTCTATCTAGATTCAGACTATCATCTTTCATTGATATTTTAATACCATCTTTAATATTTAATGATAACTCACCTAAAGGTCCCTTAACAGTAACTAAACTGCCTTCAATATTTACTGACACCTTTTCAGGAATTAAAATTTCTTTTCTTCCAATTTGAGACATTATAAAATATTTTCCTTAGTTTTACCAAACATGGCAAAGAACTTCTCCGCCTACGTTTAATGTTTTAGCTTTTTTATCTGAAACAACACCCTTAGAAGTAGATAAAATTGCTATACCCATACCATTTAATACTCGAGGCAATTTATCTGAACTAACATAATTTCTACAACCTGGCTTACTTATTCTTTCAATGCCATGAATAACTGGATTATTATTCTGATCATAATTCAAGAAAACTCTTAGACTATCCTGAGTTTCATCTTTAATTAATATATAATCTCTTATAAAATTTTCTTCTTTAAGTACATAAGAGAGTCTAATCTTTAATTTTGATACAGGAATATCAGTCCAAGGTTTTAATGCCATTTGAGCATTTCTTATTCTTGTTAAAAAATCTGCTACTGGATCTGTCATCGTCATAAGTAATAATTTCCTTTTATTTTACCAACTAGCCTTTGAAACTCCAGGAATCATTCCTTTAGAAGCTAATTCTCTAAAAGTTATTCTGGATAAGCCAAATTTTCTATATACTCCTCTGGGTCTACCTGTAACATTGCATCTATTACGAACTCGAATTCTACTCGAATTTTTAGGCAATTTCTCCAATTTCAATCTAAAAGCCTGTCTTTCTTCAAAAGAGAGATCAGGATTATAAATTTGCTCTAATAATTTTTTTCTTTTTTCATAATATCTATTTGATAACTTGATTTTATGATGATTATTGACAACTTTAGATTTTTTAGCCATTTACATACTCTCCTCAGTCGCTTTTTGAGATACTTCTCTAAAAGGGAATCCAAATGATTTAATTAATTTTAATGCTGCTCTGTCATCCTTAGCAGAGGTAACAAATGTTAAATTCATACCTCTTATACTATTAATTTTATCGTAATTAATTTCAGGAAATATTACTTGTTCGTTGATTCCAAAATTATAATTTCCATTTCCATCAAAACCTTTAGGAGAAAATCCTCTAAAATCTCTAATTCGAGGAGACACTATTGCAATAAATCTTTCAAGGAATTCGTACATATTTCTTCTTCTGAGCGTAACAGATACTCCAACAGGATCTTTCTCTCTAGTTTTAAAATTAGAAATAGCTTTCTTTGATTTAGTTATAATAGGTTTTTGCCCTGTAATAGCTGCCATTTCTTCAACGGCTTGTTTTAAGCCATTCTTATTATCCTTGGCATCTCCTAAACCCATGTTCAAAACTATTTTTTCTAATCGTGGGACTTGCATTATATTATCACAATTCAAGTCCTTGTGAAGTTTCTGCACAATATTTTGCTTATAAAAATTTTCTAAATTTGTTTTTTTCATAATCTATTATTTAATCTAAAATGTTATTTGTTTTTTTTGAATATCTAACTTTTGAACCATTATCGAGAAATTTATATCCAATCTTTACAGGTGCATCATTTTCAACATATAACACATTAGATGAATGTATTGATGTTTCTTTTTTCATAATACCACCTTGAGGATTTTCCTGAGTAGGTCTTTCATGCTTATTAATGATATTAATACCTTCTACAATCACTCTATCTTTATCAGGGTAAACCTTAATAATTCTTCCCTGTTGACCTTTGTATTTACCTGTTATTACTTGTACAACATCATTTTTTTTGAATTTCATATTTATATCACTTCCGGAGCTAAAGAAAGAATTTTCATAAACTTTTTCTCTCTCAATTCTCTTCCAACTGGGCCAAAAACTCTAGTACCTGTAGGCTCCATTTGATTATTTATTAAAACAGCTGCATTCTCATCAAATCTTATATATGAACCATCTTTTCTACGAATTTCTTTCCTAGTTCTAACAATAACAGCTTTAGAAATAGTTCCTTTTTTTAAATTCCCACCTGGAATTGCTTTTTTTACGGTAACTACAATCACATCTCCAAGCCTTGCATATTTACGCTTTGTTCCACCTAAAACTCTAATGCATAAAACTTCTTTTGCTCCAGTGTTATCCGCTACATTTAATCTAGTCTCTTGTTGAATCACAAATCTTAACCTTTATTTAACTGCTTTCTTTTCAATTTCCATAACAACCCATCTCTTACTTTTACTAATTGGCTTGGACTCTAAAATTCTAACAACATCACCAGTGTTACATATATTTTCTGGGTCATGCGCATAATACTTTTTTGATTTTCTTATGAATTTTTTATAGACAGGATGAGGAAATCTTCTTTCAACCTTAATTACAGCTGTTTTTTCCATTGGAGATTCAATAACTTCACCAACAAGCTGCTTCTTGTTTTCTATATTATTTTTCTGTTCCATTATATTTCTCTTTTATTATTCATTACACTAATTCTTGTTTTAATTCTTGCAATATCTTTTTTTGCATTTCTAATTGCCATTGGATGATCTAATTGCTGTAAAGATTTTTGAAATCTCATATTAAACAAAATTTCTTTTTTTTCTTGTAATGCTTTATGTAATTCTTCAATAGAAAGATCAACGTATGTATTTATTTTTTTTGCCATATCTACAGCTCTCTCCTACTAACAATTTTTGCTTTTATTGGTAATTTATTAGAACATTTCCTGAATGCTTCTTGCGCCTGCTCAAAGTCTATCCCATCAATTTCGAATAAAATTCTTCCTGGTTTTACAACTGCAACCCAATACTCAGGAGAACCTTTACCCTTACCCATTCTTGTCTCAGCTGGTTTTTTTGTAATAGCTTTATGAGGGAATATCCTAATCCATACTTTCCCTACTTTTTTAATACTTCTAGATAAAACAATACGAGCAGCCTCAATCTGACGACTAGTAATCCAACCTGGCTCGAGTGCTTTTAAGCCAAATGTTCCAAATGCTACATGACTACCTCTTACAGACATGCCCTTCATTCTACCTTTTTGCGGTTTTCTATATTTTACTTTTCTAGGAGCTAGCATATGACTACCTTATTTCTCCTTTATAAATCCATGTTTTTATTCCTATGATTCCAAAGGTAGTTAAAGCTTCAACATGGGCGTAATCAATATCAGCTCTTAGTGTATGAAGAGGTACTCTTCCTTCTCTAAAAGTTTCTGATCTTGCGATGTCAGCTCCATTTAATCTACCAGCAATACAAATTTTTATACCTTCAGCACCCATACTCATTGTGCTCTGAATTGTTTTCTTTGCAACTCTTCTATAATTTACTTTTTTCTCTAGCTGCTGGGCTATATTTTGTCCAACAAGAACTGCTTGAAGTTGAGGATTTTTAACTTCATTGACATTAATCTGAACTTCAAGTCCTATCATTTTGGTAATCATTTTCTTTAAGCTTTCTACTTCTGAACCCCCTTTACCAATTACAAGACCTGGTCTCGCAGTATAAATATTTATTGAAATCTTCTTTGTTGTTCTTTCAACTTCAATTTTTGCTAAACTTGCATCAGAAAGTTTTTTATTTAAGAATTCTCTTATTAGGATATCTTCATGAAGCTTACTTGCATAGTTCTTCTCATCAAACCATGTTGAATCCCATGTTTTATTAATTCCTATTCTAATGCCAATTGGATTTGTCTTTTGTCCCATTATACCCCTTATTTATTCTCAATTGTAATTGTTATATGACTCATCCTTTTTCTTATGGGAGTAGCTCTACCCATAGCTGCAGGCCTAAATCTTTTCAACATTGGACCACCATCAACAAATATTGTTTTGACATATAAATCAGAAGGATCAAAATTTGAGTTATCATCAATATAATTGATATTGGCAACTGCAGAATCAAGCAGTTTTAAAAGAAATTTTGATGCTTTTTTATTTGTTGCAGATAATATATTTATCGCATCAGCAACATTTTTACCTCTTATCATATCAGCTACAAATCTCACTTTGAATGGAGACTGTCTAACGTATTTTAATTTTGATGAAGCTTCCATTTTTATCCTTTTCTATCTCCAGAGTGCGATCTAAATAATCTCGTTGGAGAAAATTCACCTAATTTATGACCTACCATGTTTTCTGAAACATACACAGGAATAAATTTATGGCCATTGTGAACCGCGAATGTTAATCCTACAAAAGAAGGAGAAATAGTAGTTTTCCTAGACCATGTTTTGATAACCTGTTTTTTATCAGATGAAGATAAATTATCAACTTTTTTTTGAAGCTTTGGGTCAATGTATGGACCTTTCTTTAGTGATCTAGCCATTTTTTATTACTTCCTTCTCTTTACAATAAATTTGTTGGATGGTTTCTTTTTCTTTCTAGTTTTATATCCTTTAGCTGGAGTACCCCAAGGGCTAACGGGATGCCTACCACCAGATGTTCTTCCTTCACCTCCGCCATGTGGATGATCTACAGG
>CEOF01045971.1_pt1 | contig 15341 bp, 12 predicted proteins | sample 361311 | NCBI WGS metagenome assembly CEOF01 (sample SAMEA2619667, study PRJEB7988) | marine metagenome | biome: marine biome (ENVO:00000447); feature: surface water layer (ENVO:00002042); material: "saline water (ENVO:00002010), including plankton (ENVO:xxxxxxxx)" | depth 5 m
TCATCTACATTTGCAAAACCATTAAAAATATCATCATTGTCAATTTCTTTGTACAATAATTCTGACTTTTTGCGATTTAAACTTTCAACAACATCAATACCACCTTTTTTTTCTAACCATTTTAAGCTAAGCATGCATGCATAAACTGAGAAAACAGGGGGTGTGTTGAACATACTGTCTTTGTCAAAATGAATTTGATAATTAAGCATTGAGGGAACTTTTCTGCAAATTGATTCTAATATTTCTTTTTTTATAACTACAAGAGTTGCACCAGCTGGTCCAATGTTTTTTTGGGCTCCGGCATAAATCAGATCAAATTTCTTAAAGTTAAGTTTTCTTGAAAAAATATCAGAGCTCATATCAGAAAATAACGGACAAGGTGATTCAGGAATTTCATGAAATTGTGTTCCAAAAATGGTGTTATTTGTTGTTATATGAGCATAGTCCATATCATCACTAATTGTGTAGTCTTTTGGAATGTAATTGAAGTTTTTCTCTTTTGATGATGCAATTTCAATCACATTTCCAAAGAACCTGGCTTCTTTCATAGCCTTTGTTGACCAAGAGCCAGTATCAACATAACCAGCATTACTATTCAAAAAATTGTACGCGATCATTAAAAATTGAAGACTTGCTCCCCCTTGAAGAAATAGTGATGTATATTCATCTTCGTTAAGATTGAGTAAATGTAAAGCGATTTTTCTCGCTTCGTTCATGACACTAACAAACTCTTTGCTTCTGTGAGAAATTTCAAGAATTGATAAATCAATTCCATCAAAATTTAGGATAGATTCAGATGCTTTATCAAAAACTTCACTCGAAAGTATACTAGGACCTGCGCTAAAATTATGTTTTTTCATTTAGGTCATGCAAATTAGTAAAAATATAAAGTATTGTACTCTGCTTAATCATTAACTTTTAACAAAAAGTCAACAGTATTTATATTATCTGCAAATTCTTGAAGTGAGGGGCTTTGTGTCAAACCGAATTTTATTGAGTTTTTAACAAGACCATTACTAACTAAACATTGTAATTGATTTCTATTAGCATTTAATTTTTTCCTTAATTTATCTAAAGATTTGTACTGCTCATAATATAACACACTAATTGGTGATCCTAATTTTTCGCTTTCTTTTAGTAATACTAAGCCATTGTCATAAAACTTTTCACTGTTAAGTAGAAATATGGATTTGTTGTAAGTGTAATTATTCTTGTAAGAATTATTATCAAATATTTTTTTCCATTTTAAGGATGCTCTAAAAATCCCATCTAAATCATAACCCTCAGGAACAAATATTTTTGAAACGCTTCGACAACCTAAGCCATAATATAAAAATACATCCTTCATTAATCTTTCCAAATCTTCCTCACTTTCATTGCCGTTAAGAATAGCAACCGAATTTCTATTTTTTCTAATTATTTTGGGATATCTTTTGAAATATTTTTCAAAAAAATGCGTGGAAGTATTATTTCCCGTTGCTATTACAGCGTCTATCTCTAAATTGACTCTTTCAATAATTGTAAAGCAATTTTTAAATTTTGGTTCCCAACTTATTAATAAATCGAAAATTAATGTGTAGAGTACACTGTCTTTAGACGATTTTTTAATTATTGATTTGTGACCACAAATAAATACGCATAAAAAATCATGAAATCCAACAAGCGGAATATTACCTGCCATAATGATTAAAATATTTTTTGAACCCTTAAACTTTATCTCAGGCAATAATTTTTTTAAATTTTTTTCATTTAAATGTTTACCCCAATAAACAAAACAATTTTTAATATTTTCAAAATCAAAAAATGAGTTTTCATGTTTAACTTTTTTAACTTTTATATCTGCATTTCTAAAAAAAAGTTCATTGAATTCATTATTATTATTTTCTACATAGTCTAAGAAAAATCTTCCTAATTTTGTTAATAATTTAATTCTTGTATTAATATTCATTGGGAAATTTTAAAAAGTAAAGATATTAGTTAATTTTGTTACAAATTTATGGCAATAAAAATTACTGATGATTGTATTAATTGTGGTGCTTGTGAACCTGAATGCCCAAATACAGCTATATATGAGGCATCATTTGATTGGAAATATTCTGACGGAACCTCACTTAATGGTGATGTGATTTTACCCAATGGTAAGTCAGTTGATTCTGACAAACATCAAATTCCTGTTTCCGATGAGTATTATTTTATTGTTACAGATAAATGCACCGAATGTAAAGGATTTCACGATGAGCCTCAGTGTGCAGCTGTATGTCCAGTAGATTGTTGTATCCCTGATGAAAATAATGTCGAAAGCGAGGATATCCTGTTATCTAAACAAAAATTCATGCATCCAGAGGAATGAAAGCAGGAATTGTTGGGTTACCTAATGTTGGAAAATCGACCTTATTTAATTGTCTTACAAACTCAAAAGCACAGAGTGCTAATTTCCCGTTTTGTACAATAGAACCTAATGTTGGAGTTGTAAATATTCCTGATAAAAGGCTAAATAGAATTGTGGAGCTAATTGATCCTGAAAAAATCGTTCCTAACACTGTTGATATTGTCGATATTGCTGGATTAGTTAAAGGTGCTAGTAAAGGAGAGGGTTTAGGTAATCAATTTCTTTCAAACATTAGAGAAACCAATGCTATTATTCATGTATTGCGTTGTTATCAGGATGAAAATATTACTCATGTTGAGGGTAGTGTTGACCCTTTGAGGGATAAAGAAATCGTAGATTTTGAATTACAGATTAAGGACATGGAATCATTAGAAAAAAGAAATGAAAAGATAAATAAGTATTTAAAGACTGGAGGAAATGAATATAAAAAAGAGTTTGAGTTTATTGAAGAGTTAATAAAACACCTTAAAAAGGGCTTATCATTGAGAGATTTGAATATTGACAATGAATCTTTTAAAAAATATTTAAAACCACTTTCATTACTTACTCTTAAGCCAGTTTTATACGTATGTAATATTGATGAAAAATTGATAAATAACAACGATCAGTTGCTAACAAATACAGTAAAGCATTTAGAAAAAGAAAATTCAAAAATCATCGTAATAGCTGCAAAAATAGAGCAGGAAATTAATGAATTAGATAGTTATGAGGATAGGCAAGTTTTTTTAAATGATTATGGATTAAAAGAGTCGGGTACTAGTCTGTTAATTAATGAAGCTCATAAATTATTGAATTTATCTACTTTTTATACAGCTGGGGAAAAAGAAGTCAGGGCATGGACATTTGTAAATGGGTCTAAAGCCCCAAAAGTTGCTGGAGTTATTCATTCTGACTTTGAAAAGGGTTTTATAAAGGCTGAAGTAATGAAGTTTGATGATTTTGATGAAAATCTATCCGAGACAAAAGTTAAAGAGGCTGGAAAACTCAAAACAGAAGGAAAAGATTATACTGTTTGTGATGGTGACATTATTCATTTTAGATTCAACAACTAGATAAAGATTTCAACATTTCTTATCATATAATTGTTAATTAATTTGTTGTGTAAGGATATAAAATAAAACCTTAGTGTTTTATATTTAAACTCTTAAATGCCAAACTCTACATCATACACCGAAGAAAATATCAGATCATTAGACTGGAAAGAGCACATACGAATGCGTCCTGGAATGTATATTGGAAAGTTAGGTGATGGCTCTGCATCTGATGATGGTATTTATATTTTACTCAAAGAAATCATTGATAATTCAATTGATGAGTTTGTAATGGGAGCTGGTAAAACAATTGAAATTACATTGAAGGATAATATCATTAAAGTTAGAGACTATGGCAGAGGTATTCCACTTGGTAAAGTGGTTGATGTAGTTTCTAAAATGAATACAGGAGGAAAGTATGATACAAGAGCTTTTAAAAAATCTGTTGGTCTAAATGGAGTTGGAACAAAAGCCGTTAATGCACTTTCTTCATCTTTTAGAGTTGAGTCTATCCGAGATGGACAATCAAAGATTGTGAATTTTGAATTAGGTGAAATGATAGATTCACCACCCATTGAAGAATCAAGTAAAAGAAAAGGAACATTAATTATTTTTCAACCAGATTCATCAATATTTAAAAATTATAAATTCAGAAATGAATATATAGCCAAGATGATTAAATACTATGTATACCTAAATCCTGGTCTTACAATAATATTTAACGGAGAAAAATTCAGGTCAGAAAATGGATTAAAAGACCTTATCGAAGATAACAATAATATTGACGATTTTTTATATCCAGTCATTCATCTACAGGGAGATGATATAGAAATTGCAATAACTCATAATAAAAAACATTATAGTGAAGAGTACTATTCTTTTGTTAATGGTCAAAATACTAGTCAGGGTGGAACTCACCTTAGTTCCTTTAAAGAAGCAATTGTAAAAACAATAAGAGATTTTTTCAAAAAGAATTATGATTCTTCTGATATAAAAAAATCAATAATATCAGCTATAAGTATTAAAGTTATGGAGCCTGTTTTTGAGTCTCAAACAAAAACAAAACTTGGATCAACTGAGATGGGAGGCAGCTTACCAACGGTACGTTCACATATAATAGATTTTATATCAAAAAATCTAGACAATTTTCTTCATAAGAACTCAAAAGTAGCAGAAGCAATTCAAAAAAAGATTATTCAAGCTGAAAAAGAAAGAAAAGAGCTATCAGGTATAAGAAAATTAGCTAGAGAAAGAGCTAAAAAATCAAGTTTACACAATAAAAAATTGAGGGATTGTAGAGTTCATTTGGGTGATATGAGTAACGAAAGAAGACTGGAGTCAACAATATTTATAACTGAAGGGGATTCTGCTAGTGGTTCAATAACTAAGTCTAGAGATGTGAATACTCAAGCGGTATTTAGTTTGAGAGGAAAACCGCTTAATTCATATTCAATGACAAAGAAAATTGTATATGAAAATGAGGAGTTTAATTTGTTGCAAGCAGCACTAAATATTGAAGAGGGAATAGAAAAATTGAGATACAATAAAATTGTTATTGCAACTGATGCAGATGTTGACGGGATGCATATCAGGCTATTGATCATAACTTTTTTTCTTCAGTTTTTTCCTGAACTAATTAAGGAAGGTCATCTTTTCATATTACAGACGCCATTGTTCAGGGTAAGAAATAAAAAGGAAACAGCCTATTGCTATTCAGAAAATGAAAAAAGTGAAGCTTGTGATAAATTAGGTCTAAAAGTTGAAATAACTAGGTTCAAAGGCTTGGGAGAGATTTCACCAAATGAATTCAAGAATTTTATCGGTGATAGCATAAGGTTAGACCCCGTTATTATAAATAAAGAAACTAGCGTAGAGGATCTTTTAGCATTTTATATGGGTAAGAATACACCCGATAGACAAAATTTTATAATTGAAAATTTAAAAGTTAGCATAGACTCAGCATGATTGAAGAAGAATTTGAAAAAGATGATTTTTTAGTTCCAATTTCTGGAATGTACAAGGAATGGTTTATTGATTATGCTTCGTACGTAATACTAGAGAGAGCAGTTCCAGCGATTGAGGATGGTTTAAAACCAGTTCAAAGAAGAATTTTACATTCTATGAAAGATTTGGATGATGGGCGATTTAACAAGGTTGCAAATATTGTTGGACACACAATGCAATATCATCCGCATGGTGATGCGAGTATATCAGATGCAATTGTACAGATTGGACAAAAAGATTTACTAATTGATACACAAGGAAATTGGGGCAACATTTTAACTGGTGATTCTGCAGCAGCATCACGTTATATTGAAGCAAGGCTTTCTCAGTTTGCACTTGATGTTATTTATAGCCCTAAAATCACAAATTGGCAATTATCATATGATGGGAGAAGAAAAGAACCAGTAAATTTTCCTTTAAAATTTCCCTTACTTCTGGCTCAAGGTGCTGAAGGAATTGCTGTAGGATTATCAACAAAAATACTTCCTCATAATTTTGTTGAACTAATTGATGCATCAATAAAATGCTTGAAGGGAAGAAAGTTTCAATTATATCCCGATTTCCCTACTGAGGGAGTTATTGATATAACAAGCTATAATGATGGAAAAAGAGGTGGTAGGATCAAAGTTAGAGCAAAAATTAACCAGCTAAATAAAAACACTTTGGTTATAACTCAAATACCCTACACAACAACAAGCAGCTCTCTTATTGATTCTATATTAAGAGCTAATGATAAGGGAAAAATAAAAGTGAAGAAAATTGAAGATAATACAGCTTCAAAAGTTGAAATTTTAATTCACCTGCCATCAGGTGTATCCCCTGACAAAACAATAGACGGACTTTTTGCTTTTACTAATTGTGAGGTTTCAATTTCCCCTTTAGGCTGCATTATTGAAAATAATAAACCACTTTTTACTGGTGTCTCAGATATGCTGATTAAATCAACACTCAATACCAAAGAATTACTCAAAAAAGAATTAGAAAATAAATTACGGGAATTAAATTTATTGTGGCATTCATCTACGCTTGAAAAAATATTCATTGAAAAAAGAGTTTACAGACTGATTGAAGATAAAGATTCTTGGGAATCAGTGCTTGATGCAATAAAAGATGGCCTAAACCCTTATTTGAAATTACTGAAACAAGTAGTTTCCAAAGACGATATAATTAAGTTAACTGAAATTAAAATTAAAAGGATTTCAAAGTTTGATATTGATAAAGCAGATAAAAAAATAGAACAGATTGAGGATGAAATAAAAAAGACAAATCATGATTTGGACAATTTAAATGATTTTGCAATCAAATATTTTAAAGATTTAAAATTAAAATACGGAAAGAATAGAGCTAGAAAAACCGAAATTAAAATTTTTGATGATGTTGATGTCAAAAAAGTTGTTGTAAAAAATGCGAGACTTTATGTTAATAGATTGGAGGGTTTTATAGGAACATCGCTTCGTAAAGAAGAGTATGTAGAGGAGTGTTCTGACATTGATGACATTATTGTTTTTACAAAGAAGGGTAATATGATTGTAAGCAGAGTCGAAAACAAGAAGTTCATTGAAAAAGGAATTGAACATGTTGCTGTATTTAAAAAACGAGATTCTAGAACAATCTATAATATGATATACAGAGATGGTAAAACTGGCATAACATATATCAAAAGATTCAATGTGACTGGGGCTACAAGAGACAAGGTATATAATTTGACTTCTGAACACCCTAAAACAAATGTTCTTCATTTTACCTCAAATCCTAATGGTGAAGCTGAGACAGTAACTATAGTTTTAAGACAGTCGGGCTCAATAAAAAAACTGAAATGGGATTTAGATTTTGCTGATCTATCGATAAAAGGTAGATCCGTTAAGGGAAATATAGTATCAAAGTATACAGTAAAGAAGGTACTTTTTAAAGAACAAGGCTTATCTACTTTGAAACCCAGAAAAATTTGGTTTGATGAAACAGTTCAAAGAATAAATGTTGATGACAGAGGTGAATTACTAGGTGAGTTTAAGGCAGACGATGATTTAATTATTTTCCAACAATCTGGTGCATTTAAGATTGTTAAACCGGACCTAAACATGCATTTTCCTGAAGACATGATAATACTTGAAAAATTAGATAGAGTTAAACCTGTCACAATCATATATAATAATCTAAAAAAGAAAAAATATTTTATTAAAAGATTTATTATTGGAGTTACAAAAGGAACACAAAATTACATTGAAAAATCAAAAGATATAATAACAGAAATAGTTTTAACAGACTGGAAACCAATGATCGAGATTGTATACAAAAATAAATCTATTGAAAGTAAAAAAATTGATATATCAAGTTATATCGCTGTAAAAGGATTAAAGGCTAAAGGGAACCAACTTGATCAAAAAGAAATTAAATTGATTAATAAACTTGAACCAATTCCATATCAACCCCCAGTTAATGATTTGAATAACATTGAAGTTGTAGATGAAAAAATTGATTTAAACGAAGATACAGATGAAGTAAATAATCAAACTAAACTAGATTTTTAATTTTTGCAAATCTTTAAGGCAAGTTCATAATCATTTTCATAAACAAGTAATCTGTGAGTATAAAATAAATTGGTTACACCAAACCCAGCCAAAATTGCAGATTTTTTTTGATCCTGAATTATATATTTTATATTAAAATCTTCAAGGATGGTACTGATCTTTTGTGCTTCAATAAAGGATCCTATAAACAACTCTTTTAATTTACTTTTGTAAATCATTATATCTATTTTTTCTAAATATAAAATTTTGTCCTAAATAGACCTTCCTAACAACTTTGTCTTTCGCCAAATCCTCTGGCTTACCATCTTTCAAAATAGATCCTTCAAACATTAAATATGTTTTGTCAGTAATCGCTAGTGTTTCTTGAACATTATGATCAGTGATTAAAACTCCAATATTTTTGTTTTTTAGTTGAAAAATTATTTTTTGAATTTCTTCAACCGCAATAGGATCAACACCGGCAAAAGGCTCATCAAGAAGTAAGAACTTGGGGTTTGTTGCCAATGCTCTTGCAATCTCTGTCCTTCTTCTTTCACCACCTGAAAGTAAATCACCTCTGTTTTTTCTGACTTTTTGTAAGCTAAACTCCTCAATCAGTTCTTCAAGTTTTTTATTCTGTTCAATTTTTGACAAACTACCAATTTCTAAAACTGCTTTAATGTTATCTTCTACACTTAATTTTCTAAAAACTGAAGCTTCTTGGGCTAAATATCCTATCCCAAGTTTTGCCCTTTCAAACATAGGTTTATTGGAGATATTATTATCGTCTAATAAGACTGATCCCGAATCTGATTTAATCAAACCAACCATCATATAAAAACATGTTGTTTTTCCTGCTCCATTTGGACCCAGTAATCCTACAATCTCACCTTGCGAAACCTCTATGTTGACATTGTCAACAACCTTTCTGCTTTTGTATTCTTTGATAATATTTGATGTTTTTAAAATCATTTATTTTTTAAAACAAATTTTGAAATATATATACTTATTTGGTATAAAATTAAAATTGGAATTGCGACAATTATTTGACTAGCAACATCTGGAGGAGTAATTATTGCAGCAAGAATTAGAACAAAAACCAAAGCATATTTTCTATATTTTACCAAAATTTCAGGGGTTACTAAGCCGACTTTCGTTAAGAAATAAATTATTATTGGAAGTTCAAAAATAATACCTGATGAAAGTGCTGAAGCTCTGACCAGTGATATATAACTACTCAAATCAAAATCGTTAAAAACTTCTTGACTAACAGAGTAATTTCCTAAAAAATTGATTGATAACGGACAAACAACATAGTAGCCAAATGATACTCCTATAAAAAATAATAGACTTGAAATAAAAATAAACCCTTTTGCATATTTCTTTTCGTTGCTGTAGAGACCTGGACTTATAAAACTCCAAAATTGGTACAAAACGTAGGGAAATGAAACAACAAATCCTGCTGCGATTGATGTCATTATATGAGCTGAAAATTGTCCAGAAACTGTTCTACTTTGAATTCTGAATGGTAATTCCGTTATACAAAAGCTATCATTCAAACCAATTAGGTTAGAGAATTCACAAAGTAATTTATAAGTAATAAAATTAGGGTCTTTTGGACCAAAAATAATATTGTCAAAAATATAGTCTTTAAATATAAATGCAATTGAACCAGCAAAAACAATTCCCATTATAGCTCTCAAAATATGCCATCTCAGGTCTTCAAGATGGTCCAAAAAAGACATTTCATTAGGGTCAACAGTCGCCATATTATATTCCTGATTTTAAAATTTGATGGATATGAATCATGCCTAAATATTTATTTTTTTTAATAACAATTAATTGAGAAATCTTTTTTGAATTCATTAATCTTAAAGCGTCTGTGGCTAAGCACTGATGGTCTACAAAAAGTGGCGGGGTTTTTATTAAAGAATTAATTTTTAAAGATAATGGGTCTTTGTGGTTACTAAGAATTCTTCTTACATCACCATCAGTAATTATTCCGACTATTTTTTTTTCACTCATAACCACTGTTGCTCCTAACATTTTTGATGAGATTTCATCAATTGCTTGCTTAAATGTATCATCAATTGAAACCATTGGTTTTAAATCAATATCTAGAATATCTGCGACAGTTAAGGTTAGTTTTTTACCCAACGATCCGGACGGATGAAACTTTGCAAATGATTTTTCATCAAAATTCTTCAATTTCATCAAAGAAATTGCAATTATATCTCCAACTAGCATTTGTATTATTGAACTTGTAGTTGGAGCTAAGTTGTGTGGGCAGGCTTCTTTTTCTATTGGAGTATGAATTAGATATTTAGAGTTTTTTCCAAGAAATGAATCTCTATCCGAACTCAATCCAACTATATCAATTTTATTTTTTTTCAAATTTTTAACAAGCTCTATAGTTTCTGAGTTATTACCACTTTTGGAGATAATAATTACTGAATCATTAGTTGAAATAATACCCATATCGCCATGTAATGCATCAGATCCATGCATAAAAACAGATGGTGATCCTGTAGAATTGAGTGTTGCCGCAATTTTCATTGCAACAATTGCGCTTTTTCCAATTCCAGTAACTACAATTTTCCCATCTAGTTCGTTTAAATATTCAATCGTCCTAATTAAATCATTTGTGCTGTTTACATTTAAATTTTCGATTGAGCTTTGCTGAATTTTAATTACATCTTGTGCTATTTTTTTTATGTTGATATTGTTCAAAACTTGTTAGAATTATAAATGACTCTGGTTTTTAATTAGTTTATATTTAATATAAAGGTACAAATATACCTTATTTGGCATACAATGAACCTAAAGTCAGATCTTTCAAACTTATTACAACAGCACTTTGGTTTTACCAGTTTCAGAGAAAAACAGTATGATATAATTGAGTCTCTTGTTTCAGGCAATGATACAGTGGTTATAATGCCAACAGGCGGTGGAAAATCACTTTGTTATCAAATTTCAGCTTTATACATGAAAGGAATTGCAATTATTATTTCCCCACTTATCGCATTGATGAAAAATCAGGTGGATGTTTTGAATGCTTTATTCGAAAAAAAAAATATTGCAAGCGTATATAACTCATCACTATCACAAACAGAAAAAAAATATGTGAGAGAAAATATAATTAATGGTACAACAAAGTTGGTTTATATTTCTCCTGAGTCTTTTGCCAAAGAAAGTAATATGAGATTTTTTAAAGATCAAACTGTTTCATTTGTTGCAATTGATGAAGCTCATTGTATTTCAGAGTGGGGACATGATTTTCGACCTGATTACAGAAACATTTCGGATACATGTAATAAAATAAATCCTGGGCTTAAAAAGATTGCATTGACTGCAACTGCAACTCCTAAAGTTAGAGATGACATTCTAAAAAATCTAAATTTAAAAAATCATAAATTATTTCAATCATCTTTTAATAGACCAAATTTATTTTATGAGATAAGAAAAAAAGATAGTAGTATTGACAAGCAAATCATTTCATTTATTAAATCTAATAATTCAAAGTCTGGTATTATATACTGTATGTCTCGAAAAAAAGTAGATGAATTATCTAAACTGCTTCAAATTAATGACATTAAGGCTCTTCCTTACCATGCTGGTTTGGAACCGAAAGTTAGGTCATCCAATCAGGATCAATTCCTTATGCAAGATAGTGATGTAATAGTTGCTACAATTGCTTTTGGAATGGGTATTGATAAACCAGACATCAGGTATGTCATACATTATGATATTTCTAAATCGATAGAATCCTACTACCAGGAAACTGGAAGAGCGGGAAGAGATGGTGGAGAAGGACGTTGCATAGCTTTTTACTCCTACAGTGACATAGAAAAGTTAGAAAAGTTTTTAGCTTCAAAATCCATCTCAGAAAAAGAACAGGGTTTATCTTTATTAGAAGATGTTGCTGCATACTGTGAAACATCGATGTCGAGGAGGAAATACTTGCTTAATTATTTTGGAGAAGATTACGATGAAATTAGTGGTGCTGGTAGTGAAATGGATGACAATTCGGTTGATGTTAAAGAAAAAAAGGATATTAAATTTGAAATTTTAAAGGTTTTGAGTACTATTAAAGAATTAAAAGAGAATTATAAACAAAAAGATATTTCAAGTTTTATTACAGGATCTGAGACGGCTTTAATCAGGTCTCATAATTTGATTGATAATAAATTTTATGGGTTTGGAATTAATGAAGGGATTATCTTTTGGAAATCTGTTCTCAGAAAAATGATTGTGGAAAAGCTTTTGTTTAAAAATATTGAGACTTACGGTGTTCTCAAAATTTCAGATATTGGACAAGAGTTTTTAATAAAACCACACACAATTATGATGTCTACCGATCACGATTACTCTGGTGAGCATGCTAAAGAAACAAATAAGTCTAAAAATACATTGATTGCTGACAATGAGCTCCTTAACATACTTAAAAATGAAAGAATTTCTATGTCTAAAAAATATAATTTACCCCCCTTTGCAATTTTTCAGGATTCTTCAATTGAAGAAATGTGTTTTAAATATCCAACATCAATTGAGCAACTTTCTTCAATTAACGGAGTTGGCGAGGGTAAAGCAAAAAAATTCGGAGAAACGTTTATGGTTTTGATAAGTAATTATATAAAAAAAAATAAAATAGAGGATGTTCATGATAATGTAATTAAATCAACTGGTTCAAATTCGCTTACCAAACTTTTTATTATTCAATCCGTCGACAAAAAACTTTCAATTCATGAAATTGCTGATTCAAAGAAAATTTCATATAAAGAAGTTCTGAGTGAGTTAGAAACAATTATATTCTCAGGAACTAAATTAGATTTAACATATTTAATTAATGAAATTTTTGATCATGACTCTATAGATGAATTAAGTGAATTTTTTTCTGATTTAAAGCATGACTCACTTGATGAAGTTGTTAATGAATTTTCAGATGATTACGAAACTGATGACTTAGCTTTATTTAGATTATATTTTTATTCAAAACATGCATCATGAGTTTTTCCATTTAATATTGCATCCTATACTTGGTTTTTGAATTGATATATTTTTTATGTTTTTAAGCATACAGTCAATCGCATTTCTTAGGTCACTTCCAGTAATTTCTAATTCATTACCAGGTCTAGAGTCATCTAATTGACCCCTATATACTAATTTTTTTTCTTTATTATATAAGAAGAAATCTGGTGTACATGCTGCATCAAATAATCTAGCCACATTTTGAGATTCATCATATAAATAAGGAAAAATAAATTTTTTATTTGAAGCTAATTTTTTCATCATCTCTGGGGAATCTTGGGGGTAATTATCAACGTCATTACTGCTTACCGCAACTATATTAATTTTGCCTTCGTAAAATTTTGAAATTGAATTTATTTCGTCAAGGATATGAACTACAAAAGGACAATGATTACAAATAAACATTACCAGTGTTCCCAGCTTTAAATTTAATATTTTGTTATTGAATAATTGGTTATCAATGGTGTTAATTAGTTCAAAATCAGGAAGATCTGATCCTAACTCAATCATGTTGGATGGTGTTCTGGCCATTTTTAAAATTTTAAGTTTAAGCCGAAATTCTGGTATTCGGAAAGTTAATAATTGATTTTTATGAAAATTTAAATATCTTCAAACTCTACTTCATTACTTTTTTTATCACCTTCCTCTTTAGATTTATTTTCTATATCTTTATTTTCCTCAGATTTTGATTTAAAATCCTTATCATGTATCTCACTTATGACCTCATCGCCTTTTTCATCTATAATGAATTTCGTCATCTCAGCTAGAACATTTGAAAAATTTTCAAAGTCTTCCTTGTAAAGATATATTTTATGTTTTTTGAAGTAGAATGTTCCATCATCGTTGGTAAATTTTTTACTTTCTGAAATTGTTAGGTAATAGTCTCCTGCCTTAGTTGATCGTACATCAAAAAAATATGTCCTTCTTCCAGCCCTAACAACCTTAGAAAATATATCTTCATTTAGATGCTGTTTACTTTCTTCCATTTTTAATTATTTTACCAAAAATGGTTAAAAAAGTAAAATCAACAAAATCTTAATGGGTTTTTTTATTCTGTTTAAAATTTATTTGATAATAATAACCTTTAGTATTTTTTATTAATTCATCGTGAGTACCAGTCTCAATAATTTTAGAATCGTTCATGACTATTATTTTGTCACAATTTTTTAGGGTGGATGTTCTTTGACTGATAATTATTTTGGATATATTTTCTAATTGATTTTGAAGATTATTTGAAATTTCCTTTTCAGTTTTAACATCTACAGCTGATAAACAATCATCTAACAGTAAAATTTTAGGTTTTTTTATTAGTGCACGAGCTAAAGCAATCCTTTGTTTTTGACCCCCTGATAAATTTATTCCTCTTTCACCTAAAATAGAATCATATTTCATTGGAAATTTCTCAATTTCATTATCTATACATGAAATTTTCGCATATTTCTTTATTTCAATATTATTTGCATTATTATTTCCAAATCGTATGTTGTTTTTTATTGTGTCGCTAAAGAGAAAAGTTGTTTGAGGAACATAAGAAATGTAATCTCTTATGTTTTTTTTGTTGTGACTTTTCAAGTCAATACTATCAATTAAAACTTTACCAGATTGAGGATCATAATTCCTGACAATTAGTTCAAGTAGTGTTGACTTACCGCAGCCAACAGGTCCTATTACACCCAAAGATTTACCCATTTCAAGGTTAAAACTAATATTAGATAGTGCTTTTATATTAGTTTCAACATACATAAAATTGACATTGTCAAATTCTAAATCACCTTTAATTTTTTTCAGTTCTGAGTTTCTGTTAATAATATTAATTTTTTCTTTTAAAAACTGATTAATTCTAGCTTGACTAGCCTCCGCTTGTTGTACAATTGAGGTTACCCAACCAACTGTAGCTACTGGCCATGTAAGCATATTAACGTAAATTATAAATTCAGCTAGTATCCCCAATTCAATTTTACCACTGATAAATTGATTGCCACCAATATAAATAACTAAAATATTGCTCATTCCAATCAATAAAACCATCATGGGTAAAAACCAGGCTTGAAACTTTGCTAAATCAACATGTCTTGTTTGAGTTTCAAATGATATATCCTCGATATGTTTATTTAACTCATTTTCTATAGTGTATGATTTAATAATTGAAATTCCGCTAAAAGATTCCTGAGCAATCGTCGTTAGTTTTGAAAGTGATTCTTGAACCCTGAGGCTTTTTATATTAATTTTTTTACTGAGTTTATATATAATGATTGAGAGAAAGGGTAATGGAGTAATGGTGTACAGTGTTAATTTGACATCAATGCTGAGCATATATGAAATTATTATAATAAAAAGTGTAATTGTATTTATTGAATACATCAAGGCAGGACCAACATACAT
>CEOF01195048.1_pt1 | contig 15276 bp, 14 predicted proteins | sample 361311 | NCBI WGS metagenome assembly CEOF01 (sample SAMEA2619667, study PRJEB7988) | marine metagenome | biome: marine biome (ENVO:00000447); feature: surface water layer (ENVO:00002042); material: "saline water (ENVO:00002010), including plankton (ENVO:xxxxxxxx)" | depth 5 m
GTACAAGCGGTCAACTTTTTAGATTTAATAGTTGAAGATGGACATGGTGTCACTGTTTATCTAAATTACTCATTATTAAACATTCCAAAAATTTTAACTAAATTTATACCATTATCTTTTTTAATTGCTCTATTTTTAACTATTCTTAAATTTGAGAACGAAAGTGAATTTTTAATACTTTGGACTTCAGGATTAAATAAAATCAAAATTGTAAATTTCTTTTTCAAGGTTTCAATTTTAGTAACAATTTTACAACTATTTTTTTCATCCTTAATTAATCCAGAATTTTTAAATAAATCAAGATCATTAATTAAATCTTCAAATTTAGATTATGTATCTACAATGATTAAGTCTCAACAATTCAATGATACAATTGATGGGCTCACGATATACGTTGAAGAAAAAAAACAAAATGGTGTACTTAAAAATATTTTTATAAGAGATGATGGAAGTGTTTTAAAAAGCTTAGATAATTCCACGGACTCAAACAATGTAACTATTTATGCAAAAGAAGGTAAAATTGAAGAAGGCTCACAAGGAAATTATTTAGCACTAAGAAATGGAACTATACAAAAAGAAAATGATAAGAATGAAATTATATCTATTAATTTTGTTAAAACTAATATGCAAATGGAAGGTTTAAAAACAAAATCAATTATTATGCCTAAAATTCAAGAGACCTCATCAAAAACTTTAATAGACTGTATACTTTCAAAAAATAAAAATATCGAAATTTTAAATTGCCCCAAGACAGATTCTAAAATTGATACTTTAGCAGAATTAAATAGGCGTTTTGGTATGCCTTTATATATTCCGGCAATAAGTTTGATTTTGTCATTTTTACTTATTTCCAGAAACGAGAGTAAAAGAAAAAATTTATTTAAATATTTTTATTTCGGATTGTCTTTTTTAATTTTAGTTACTGCTGAAATCTTAGTCAGATATTCTGGCAAGTCTCTTTTCTATTCTTATCTATATTATTTAATTCCATTAATTAGTATCCCTTTTTTTTACTATTTATTATTCAAACAGTTTTATTATGAAAATTTAAAAAAATAATTATGAATAATTCAATTATAAATACATATTTAATCAGTCAATTTTTAAAAACATTTATAAATGTTGTTCTAATTTTTTGTTGTCTCGGATTGATAATGAATTTATTTGAAGAAATTAATTTTTTTAAAAACTATGATGTTGGAATTCTAATGCCTATAAAGTTATCTTTGATGGTTATACCCAGTATCATAATAAATTTACTTCCATTTATCCTTTTTATTTCTTCAATGGTAGTATTTATACAACTTAAAGATAGCAGGGATATAATTGCATTAAAAACATTTGGATTCTCAAATGTAAACTTTTTAATAATATTTTCTGTTTCCTCTATATTTATCTCAATTGTAATTTTATTTGTTTTAAATCCCCTTACTTCTGCAACTGTGAAATACTACGAAGACATAAAGGGAAGATATGATTTGGACAAATCCCATCTTGCATCTATTAATTCCAATGGTATTTGGATAAGAGAAAAAGAGGGAAATAATGTAAATATCATAAAATCACAAAGTCTAGAGGGCAATAGATTAATAAATGTATCAATTTATAAATTTGATGAGAATTATGTTTTATATTCAAGGCTTGAGGCTTCAGAAGCAAGAATATCTGAAAATCCTTGGGTCTTACAAAACGGTAGAAAAATTAATTTTGACAAAGAAAAAAAGATTGAAGAATTTTTAACTTTTAAATTTGACTCAACCTTTAACGTTGAAAAGTTAAATTCAATTTATTCAAACTTAGATACAGTGTCTTTTTTTAATTTAATAGCAAATATGGAAAATCTTGTTAACAAGGGCTACAATCCAGTACTGCTTACTGAAAAAAAGCATTTTTATTTATCCTTGCCTTTTTTCCTGATTTTGATGGTATGTTTAGCATCTATGTTTACTTTGAATTCCAATAAAAGAGAGCAGAATACTTACTATATTCTATTGTCTATATTGCTATGTGTAATAATTTTTTATTTTAAAAATTTTTCAACTGCTTTAGGAACAACTGAGAAAATACCAATAATACTATCCGTATGGTCACCAGTAATTATTCTCTCTTTGTTTTGTAGTATAGGAGTAATGCAAATTAATGATAAGTAAATTAATAAAATACGTTATTACAGTTTTAATAATAATTAATATTCAAAAAAGTTACTCTGAAGAATTATTTATTAATGCTTCTACAGTAGAAATTGATAAGACTGGAAAAATAGTATACGCAAAAGGTAACGTTGAAATTTTTGATAAAGATAAAAATATAATTTATTCTGATAATGCCGAATATGATAAAGGCAAAGGTATTGTAAAAACAGCTGGTCCTACCAGAATTTTAACATCTGAAAAATATGAAGTTAACGGGGAAGATATTACCTATGATGACAATAAAAAATTAATTTATTCACAAAGCACTACTATTATTACTGATCCTAGCCAAAATAAAATTACTGTTGATATGTTCAATTATCTTACTTTAAAAAAAATGTTTTTTTCAAAAGGAGATATTGAAGTACTTGATAATAGAGAAAATAAATATCTTTTTAGTGAAATTTACATTGATGAAGTCAAAAATAAAATAGTTGGAAGTGACATAAAATCATATTTTAATGAAAATTCATTTAAAGAAGACAAAAGAAATGACCCAAGATTTTTTGCAAATAGTGCAACGATAACAAAAGAAAATACAATTTTTGAAAAAGGAGTTTTTACATCTTGTAAAATTAGAGAAAACGATAAATGCCCACCATGGGCAATAAGGGCTAAAACTATTGAGCACAATGCTGCAAAAAAAACTATTTATTATGAAAATGCTGTGATGAAAATATATGATTTTCCTGTTTTTTATTTTCCCAAATTTTTTCATCCTGATCCCACAGTAAAAAGACAATCAGGTTTTCTTGTACCAAGGTTCACGGACAGTTCAATGGTTGGATTTGGTACAACCATTCCTTATTTCTGGGCAATGTCTAAAGATAAAGATATGACGATAGCACCTAAATTTTATGCAAACGAAAACATCATTATTTTTAATGAATATAGACAGGCATTTATTAATTCAAATTTAATAGTAGATACAAGCTACACTGAGGGCTACAAAAAAACAGATGATATAAAACTACCGGGATCAAGATCCCACTTTTTTGCAAAATACAACGCAGATTTTTCAGATGAAGACTACTTCAGTGATCTTGAAGTAAATATACAAAGAGTATCAAATCCAACATATTTAGAGGTTCATGATATAAATACTGAATTAGTAGATAGTTCAAATAATATTTTAAATTCAAATATTAATTATGAATATCAAGATGATACCAATTACCTTGGAGTTTCAGCAAGTGTTTTTGAGGACTTAAAAAAAACGGATAGATCAAAGTACGAATATTTTTTACCAAGTGTATCATTTGAAAGAAATATATATAATGATAAAAAACTTGGCTTAATTAATCTTTTAAGTAGCGCTTATGTAAAAAACGTTGAAGTAGATCAAACTACAAAAATGTGGGTTAATGATTTTAATTGGAAATCAAGGCCTCTTTCAAATATTATGGGTATAAAAAGTGAATTTGAGGGATTATTAAAGATTGTAAATTATGAAGCAGATGCAGATACACATAAAACTGAGGGATTTAATTCAGAAGCATCAACTGCTTTAGCTTATAATACCAGTCTTCCATTAACAAAAAGAAATGAAAATAATAACTTAATTAATTTTTTTACTCCTAAAATATCATTTAGATACGCACCAGGACATATGAGAAATATAAAAGATGATGATACTAAGCTTGATTATTCGAACCTATTTTCATTAAATAAAAATTCACAAATTGATGTAATTGAAAAAGGAACAAGCATTGCTTTAGGCTTGGAATTCTCAGGAAATAAACTAGATGAAAATAATATTCCTGGTGAAGAAAATTATTCTTTTGCCGTTGGACAAGTTTACAATATGAGCAAAAATAATGATATTCCAATAAGAAGTTCTTTAAATGATCAAACATCAGATATTGTTGGTAAAGGATTTATTAAATTAAATGAAAATTTGAGACTTGAAAATGAATTTTCTTTAGATCAGAACTTTAATGATGTTAACTATAATGAGTTTGGTGGAAATTTGGTAAGCGGGAAATTAAATTTTAATCTAAAATATTTAGAAGAAAATAACCATATTGGAAGCACAAACTATATTAAATCTGATTTGAAAGTTGAACTTAATGAATTTAGCGAAATGAATTTTGATTTTAGAAGAAATCTTGAGACTGAGTCTACTGAATTTTACAGTTTAGCCTATAATTACTTAAATGACTGTTTAAGGGCTGGAGTTGTATTTAGAAGAAAATTCTATGAAGATAGGGATTTAGAACATTCAGACTCTTTAATGTTTAAAATTTCATTAATACCACTTGGTGATGCATTTGCTCCGGCTATTAAATAATAAAAAAATTTTATTTTTTTTCATATTATTTTTTTTTTTTAATTTGAGTAAAACTAATTCTAACATTAATAATTCAATAATTATCTCTGTAGGAAATCAACCAATTACGTACTTAGATTTAATTAAAGAGATGAGGCTAATTTCTTTTTTAAACAAAATAAAATTAGATAGCTCAAATAGGGAGACTTTTAAGTCTGTAGCTGTACAAGGATTAATAACGAGAAAAATTAAAGAAATTGAAATAAATAAATATAAAATTAATAAATTTAATAAAAAGGATTTGGAAAATTTGATAAACAAAACATCGGGTAATCTTGGAACAACAGAAGATGGATTAAAACAGCTTCTGTTACAAAATAATTTAAATATAAATAATTTAAAGGAAAGATTTGAAATTGATCTTAAATGGAATACTTTAATTTTTCAACTATATAAAAATAAAGTTGTACTGAATACAAATGAAATGGAAAATAAAATTAGATTTGAGATGGAAAACTTGAAGGAAAAAAGATTATTTTTATTATCAGAAATTGAAATCAACCTAACTCAAAACAATGACAAAAAAACTTTAAATAATATTTACAAAAATATAGAGACCGAAGGATTTGAAAATACCGCTAAAAAATTCAGTATTTCAAATTCCTCTCAATACGGGGGAAATATTGGTTGGATTGATGAAAATAATCTATCAAAAAAAATTTATGAAAACATAAAATTTCTAAAAACAGAAGAGCTTAGTGAACCTATTTATTTAGATGAAACAATTGTAATTATAAAAAAAGTAGGTGAAAAAGTATTTGAAAAAAATATTGAAAAGGTGAAAAATAAAATTGTTCGAGAAGAAAAAGAGAAAAAATTACAAATGTTCTCAAAAGCGCATTACTCAAAATTAGAAAAAACCATTCAAATTAGTTTTTTATGAAAAAAATAGTTGCAATTATAGCTGGTGATCCAGAAAGTATAAGTACAGAATTAATAGCCAAAGCCTGGAAAAAAAAAAATTTATATAAAAATATTAACGTTTTTATAATTGGTAACTTTAAACTTATAGTTAAACAATTAAATCTATTAAAAATTAAAATTAAGATCAAAAAAATTTCAGATTTAGAAGACAAGAATTATAAGAAAAGTTTATTAATTTATGATGTGCCTTTAAATTTCAAAAAGCCATATAAAATAAATATAAAAAATAAAAGCAAATATGTTATTGAATGTATTAAAATAGCTATTAAGTTTTCAAAACAAAAAAAAATTCAAGGTTTTATTAATTGTCCTATAAATAAAAAGGACATCTTTAACTCTAATTTCGGTCTCACAGAATTTTTGGCAAGAAATTCAAATGTATTAGGGAAAGAAGCAATGATTATCTATAATAAGAAATTATCTGTTTGCCCTATTACAACACATATTAAAATTAAAAATATTTCAAAAGGTTTGTCAAAAAAAAGAATTTATGAAAAAATAATTACAATCAATAAATTTTATTTAAATAATTTTGGTTTTAAACCAAATATTTGCGTCTTAGGATTAAATCCACATAATTATGAATTAAGAAGTGATTCTGAAGAAAAAAAAATTATTTTACCAACAATTATTAAACTTAGAAAAAAAGGTATTAAAGTAAATGGTCCAATCCCAGCTGACACAGCTTTTAATCAAAGAAAAAAATTTGATATTTTGGTGGGAATGTATCACGATCAAGTGTTATCACCCTTTAAAGCATTATTTAACTTTGATGCAATAAATATTACAGCGGGTCTTCCTTATTTACGTATCTCACCAGACCACGGGACAGGAGTTGATATAATTCGAAAAAATCTAGCGAATCCTTTTAGTTTAATTGAGTCTATAAAATTTTTTAAACATATTAATGTTTAAACTAAAAAAATCTCTTGGACAAAATTTACTTACTGATAAAAATATAATCAATAAAATATTATCTATAGAAAATTTAAAAAACCAAAATATTATGGAGATTGGTCCGGGTTCTGGCAACCTTACTAAATTCATAGTTCAAAAAGAAATAAATAATCTTCTTGCTGTAGAAAAAGATGTTAGATTTGCAGAAAAATTAAAAAAAGATTATATCGGTAATAAAAAAATTTATATTGAAAATAAAGATATACTTAAAAAGGATTTAAATAATATAAGTTTTGAAGATGTAATAGTGTTTGGTAATTTGCCATATAATATTTCAACTCAAATTTTAGTAAATTTTATAAATATAAATAAATGGCCACCTTTTTATAAAAAAATTATTTTTATGTTTCAAAAAGAGGTTGCTGACAGAATATTGGCAAAATCTAAAACTAAACAATACGGAAGATTAGCAATTTTAACTAGGTATCGTCTCGATATTATTCAGAGTTTTAGTGTTTCAAAAAATTGTTTTTTTCCAATTCCTGCTATTGACTCAAAAATAGTAGTTTTCAAACCAAAAAAAGACAATAAGTATAAAATTAAAAATATTAAAAATTTAGAATTTATTACAAATATATTTTTTAATAATAAAAGAAAAATGATAAATAAACCGTTTGAAAAATTATTTAAAAACTATATTTTTGTTGCAAAGAAACTCAATATTGATTTAAATCTTCGTCCATCTGACTTGTCGATAGATCAATATTATAAATTAGTAGAGTATTATGAAAAAAATTGATCTTAAAGTCAGTTTCTTAGATGTTCTTTTATTATTTTTAAAATTTTATTAAAGCAATTTTCAACACTATCATTTGTTATAACGTGATCATATTCATTGGCGTGTTTAATATCTTGAGAGTAGGCTAAAAGTCTTTTTTTTATTGATTCTTTCCCATCTTGATTTCTCGATATTAACCTTTTCTCTAGCTCTTCCTTGCTTGGTGGTAAAATGAAAATTTTGAGCAAATTCAACTCATCAAAAGCACTTAGTTGGTTTGCTCCCTTCCAGTCAATATCAAATAATACATTAAAATTTTTTTTTATAATTTCATCAACTGAGGTTTTTGAAGTTCCGTAGTAATTACCAAAAATTTCTGAGTGTTCATAGAAAGTTTCTTTTTTCAACAATATTTTAAATTCTTCTTTACTTACGAAATGATAATCGACACCGTCAACCTCGTTTGGTCTTGCTTTTCTTGTGGTATGAGAGACTGATATTCTAAATGTACTATCTGATTGTTGGATTTTTTTTGAAAGTGTTGTTTTGCCCGCACCAGATGGAGACGATAAAACGAGCATGAGAGGTTTACTTCTCAAATTATTCACCAAAAGAAAGTTTAATCTTACTTAGATTTATTCTCAATAAATTTAATAGCGTCTCCAACAGTTAAAATTTTCTCAGCTTCTGTGTCAGAAATTTCTGATCCAAATTCTTCCTCAAACGCCATTACTAACTCAACTGTGTCTAGACTGTCTGCTCCAAGATCATCAATAAAACTTGCTTCCTCTGTTACTTTGTCTTCTTCAACACCCAAATGATCTACTACTATTTTTTTGACTGTTGCAGCTATATCTTTTGACATTTAATTCCTTTTGTTTGATTTTTCTTTCTTTCGTTAATAAATTATTTTTTTTCTTTGTCAAGCCATATACATACCACCATTAACATGTATTGTTTCACCAGTTACATATGATGATGAATCAGACGATAAAAAGGCTGCACAATTTGATACGTCCTCTCCATTGCCTAATCTTGCCATTGGTATTCTTGATGTTAGATATTCTTTTACTTTATCGGGTAAATTTTCAGTCATCTCAGAAACTATGAAGCCTGGAGAGACGCAGTTTATAGTAATATTTTTTTTTGCATATTCAATTGCTAAACTTTTGGACATACCGATTATTCCAGCTTTAGAAGCTGAATAATTAGATTGACCTAAATTCCCACTGTGGGCAACAATAGAAGTTATATTTACAATCCTGCCAAACTTATTTTTAAGCATTTTTTTTATTGCGTATTTAGATAGTAAAAATGTAGAAGTTAAATTTATATCGATAACTTTTTTCCATTCCTCATCTTTCATTCTTAAAGATAAATTATCTACATTTACTCCTGCATTGTTTATAAGTATATCCAGCCCACCAAGCTCATTTGATACTGTCTCAATAAACTCCTCGATTTTTGAATGATTAGATATATCAAATTTTTGAATTTTAATACTTGGGTTTTGTTTTTGAAGTAAATTTAATTTTTCAACTTTTGTCCCTGTTCCTAAAACGTTTCCATTAAGTGAAATAAATTTTTTAACTAGAGAACCGCCTATTCCACCTGTGGCTCCTGTAATTAAAATTTTTTTGTTTTTAAAATCTATCATTTTAAATTTTTAATTTCATCGATCGTATTTAAACTTTTAGACAAAACTTTGTCATTAGTTCTCTTAACCAAGCCTGATAATACCTTTCCTGGTCCTATTTCAATAAATTCTTTTACTCCATTATTTACCATATATTCTATACTTTCTCTCCATCTAACCTTAGAATATATTTGTTCAATTAGAAGTTTTTTAATTTCATCAGGGTTTTTGGTAGCCTCTGCAGTAACATTGCTAACTATTTTTATATTTGGAATATTAAGATTTGTTTCTAGTATATTATTATTCATTTTTTCTGCGGCAGGTTTCATTAGTGAGCAATGAAATGGTGCACTTACAGGTAAATAAATAGATTTTTTTTTATTATTTTTTAAAATTTTACTAATTTCATCCATTGCAGATTTGTCACCACTCAATATAATTTGTGAATTAGAATTGTCATTAGCCACTTCGCAAACGCCTTTGTCTTTACCTGTCTCGACTATAAATTTGTTTATTTCATTTAAACTTAGACCCATAACTGCTAGCATAGAGCCTTTCCCATCAGGAACTGCTTCCTGCATAAATTTTCCTCTTTGATGTAGTAATAAAATTGCATCAGAAAATAATAAAGACCCAGACGCAACAAGCGCACTATATTCTCCTAGGGAGTGTCCAGCAAAAAAAATAAAATCTTTTTTTAGGTTAATTTGAAATTCTTCTGTTATTAATTTAAATATTGAATAACTTATTGTCAAAATTGCTGGTTGTGTATTTTTTGTTAGTTTTAAATCTGCTTCGGGACCTTCAAGAATGATTTTAGAAATTGAATAATTTAATTTTTCGTCAGCCTCATGAAAAACTTTTTTAACTAGGTCAAAATTTTTGTAAAGTTCGTAGCCCATACCTACAGTTTGGGAACCTTGACCAGGAAATATTAGAGCTTTCATTTTATTTTTTTGCGATTAAACACCAATATTACTATTGTATAAACAAATTTTAAATAGTATAAGACGTTTTTTAAAAATTAATATATTGAGAAAATGGCATTTTACGAGCAAACATTCATTGGAAAACAGGATCTTACTAATAAAGAGGTCGAAAACTTAATAACCAAATATTCTGACTTGATTAATGAGAGTGGCAAAATTCTAAAAACTGAAAAATGGGGTTTATTAAACCTAGCATCCAAAATTAATAAAAATAAAAAAGGAATATTTGTTCACTTTAAATTTGAAAGTGAGAAAGAAGACTCCATAAAAAATGTAGAAAATAAACTTGCAATAGACAATAATATTATCAGATATTTAACAGTGAAATACAGTAAACTAGATTTAAAGAAAGAGTATTTTCAAATGGAAAAAAGTGAATGAGACGGGATAAAAAAAAACAAAGAAAAAGTGGGGGTTTCAGCAATAAACTTAGTTTGTTTCAAAAACCTGAAATGAGATTTAAAAGGAGCTGCCCTCTATCAGTAAAGAATGGGCCGGTTGTTGATTATAAAAATATTAAATTAATAAGAAAATATATTTCTGACACTGGAAAAATTCTGCCATCTAGAATAACCTCTGTTTCTCAAAGTAAACAAAGAGAATTATCTTTAGCCATTAAAAGAGCAAAAATACTAGGATTGGTATAAATGCAAATAATATTATTAGAGGATATAAGAAATCTAGGAAAAATTGGAGAGGTCGTTAATGTAAAAGATGGATATGGCAGAAATTTTCTTCTTAAATTAGGAAAAGCCCTGAGAGCAGATAAAAGCAACATAGATTTTGTTAATAAGAAAAAAGATGAAATAAATAAAAAAAATATAGAATTAATAAAATCTGCCAAAAAAGTAATAGAAAAGATTAAAAATAAAAAACTTATTTTTAAAAAAGAAACGAAGGAAAATGGGGAATTATTTGCAGCAATTAAACCCAAAGAAATCTCAAAGTACTTTATTGAAAATTTTAAAGAAACAATTCATCCTTCACAACTAGATTTAAAACAAGAGATAAACAAAATAGGAAAGTTTACTTTAACCATAAATTTGTATTCTGATCTTGTTGCTGAATTACATGTGATGGTTGAAAAAAAAGATTCAAAGTAAAAACTATTTTCTCCACAATACAAAAAAAAAGTTGATAACTTTTATATTTAAATCCCTCTTCTTTCATATAAGTTTCATCAAATGGAAGGTCTTAAGTCTAACAATAATAATATAGATAGTGGTAAAATTTTACCTTCAAACTTAGAGGCTGAACAAGCCTTAATAGGGTCAATATTGGTTAACAATGATATAATTGACGAAATCTCTAATATTGTAAATAGAAATGAATTTTATGATCCTATACACTCAAAAATTTATAGTCTTATCGAAAACCTACACAATAAAGGAATGATTGCAAATCCTATTACTCTTAAAAATTCTCTACAAAAAGATGCTGGACTTTCAGATATTGGTGGAACAGAATATTTAGTAAAGTTAACAAGATTTTCATCATCAACTAAACAGGCTATTGATTATGCAAAAATTATTCATGAAAAATTTGTTAGACGTGAGTTAGTAAAAATCTCACAGATTTTAAATGATGACTCACTAGATGACGCAACAGAAAAATCAGGGGAAGTTATTATACAAGATACTGAAAAATCTTTATTTGATTTAGCCGAAAGAGGCACCTTCAATCAATCATTTTTGAAATTTAATCAGGCTCTAGATCAAACAATTGAAATGGCGACTAATGCAATGAAAAATGATAAGGGCATAGTCGGTGTTCCAACTGGTCTTACTGATTTAGATGACAGACTTGGTGGTCTTCATAAGTCTGATTTAGTAATAATAGCAGGAAGACCGTCAATGGGTAAAACTGCTTTAGCAACAAATATAGCTTATTACGCATCAAAAAAAATATCTAATGAAAACAAAAAATCATCAGTTGCTTTTTTTTCACTTGAAATGTCATCAGAGCAACTTTCAACAAGAATTTTGTCAGAACAGGCAAAAATTAAATCAAATGATATTAGAAAAGGCAAAGTATCCGAGGAAGAATTCAATAGATTAATTGAAACCTCTAGAAGTATCCATGAACTTCCACTTTATATAGATGAAACACCAGCTATTTCAATTGCTGCACTATCAAACAGAGCTAGACGAATAAAAAGACTTTTTGGTTTGGACTTAATAGTTGTTGATTATATTCAGTTGATGACCACAGGAAGCAAAAGGTTTGACGGCAGAGTTCAAGAGATATCTGAAATTACACAAGGTTTAAAAGCTCTAGCAAAAGAATTGGGTGTTCCTGTGCTTGCACTATCACAGTTGTCGAGGGCTGTTGAAACAAGAGATGATAAGAAACCTTTACTTTCAGATTTAAGAGAATCAGGATCAATAGAGCAGGACGCGGACGTTGTTATGTTTGTCTTTAGAGAGGAATATTATCTAATGAATAAAGAGCCAAAGATGGGCACTATAGAGTATGGTGAATGGCAATCTAAAATGAGCGAAATTAAAGGTCAGGCGGATATTATAATTGGCAAACAAAGGCATGGCCCCACTGGAAACATTAAAGTAGAGTTTGAAGGTATTTACACCAAATTTAAAGATGCCTCAAAAACTGGGTAAAAATAATTAATTTTAAATTAACTATATTTAAGCTATATCTTAGCAAGTGATCGTTTCAAAATTTTACAAAAATACAGTTATTGAAAAGCCGCGGTTTACTTTTGCTATATTAATTGTAATTCTGTTAATATTTGGATATTTTACGAAATTTTTTCAATTAGATGCATCGTCTGATACCCTGCTTTTAGAAAATGATCCAGATCTCAAATATTTAAGAGAAGTAAATAAAAAATATGGTACCAAAGATTTTTTAGTTTTAACCTACACCCATTCTCCTGGTGAGGATTTAAATTTTAAGTCCGAAGGTACAATTAAAAATCTTAAACTTTTAAAAAATTCACTAGAGAATCTTGATTGGGTAGATAGTGTAATAACAATTTTAGATGTACCTCTTCTAAAAAATAATGACGATCCATTAGCGGATAGAATTAAAAATTTTAAAACTTTATCAAGTACAGACGTGAATTTTGAAAGGGGTTTTGATGAAATTATTAACAGCCCAATATATAAAGAATTTGTAATTAGTAATGACGGAAAAACTAGCGGGATTCTTGTTTACATAAAAACTGATAAAAAATTAGCTAAATTAGTTAATACTAAAAATGATTATTTAGATAGAAAATCAAAAAGAGAATTTTCTTCAGAAGAAAAAAAATCATATAACGCTTTTTTAAAAGAATATAATGCTTATAAAAAAATATATAATAAAAAAAATCATAGTAATATAAATCAAATAAGAAAGATAATTTCAGACCATCCCTCACCTGGAAAAATTGAAAAAAGTTCAGGTGAATTGTATCCTATAATTCATCTTGGTGGAATTCCCATGATTGCCGACGACATGATGACGTTTATTAAAAATGATATTATAGTTTTTGGAGCTGGAGTTTTCTTATTCATCATCGCAACACTTTGGTTTGTATTCAGGAGTATAATTTGGGTATTTGTACCTTTGCTAAGTTGTTTTTTTTCAGTTTTAATTATGATTGGTTTTTTAGGTTTTGTTGGATGGAAAGTAACAGTTATTTCTTCTAATTTTATTGCTTTAATGTTGATTTTAACCATGGCAATGAACATTCACATGAGCGTTAGATATCTGCAATTTAGAAAAGAAAATTCTAGTGCATCAAACAGTGAATCTCTTATGTGGACATCAAGAAAAATGTTTTACCCAATTCTTTATACCGTTTTAACAACTATTTGTGCTTTCCTATCTTTAATTTTTAGCGGGATAAAACCAATTATTGATTTTGGGTGGATGATGACAGTTGGATTGTTAGTTTCAATGTTGGTAACTTTTACTTTATTACCATCAATTTTAAATATTCTCAGTAACAATAATCAAAATTTTAGAGATCAAAAAAAATCAGTTATTACATCCTTCTTGAGCAAAGTCGCGCAGAAAAATACTAGAATAATTTTTGGTACCTCTTTGGTCGTTATAATTATAAGTGTCGTAGGTATTTCAAAACTTGAAGTAGAGAATAGCTTTATTAATTATTTTGATAAAAAAACAGAGATATATAAAGGAATGAAGTTGATAGATGAAGAATTAGGGGGAACAACTCCTCTCAATGTGATCATAAAATTTCCAAAATCAAGTGTGGAGGATGATTTAGAAGACGATTGGGAAGAGCAAGATGAAGATGACTCTAAGTATTGGTTTACAAGGGATAAAATTGACAAAATTACCACAGTTCATGATTATTTAGATAATTTAGATTCTGTTGGTAAGGTTATATCTTTTGCATCAATCGTTAAGGTCGCTGAGGACCTTACTGGTAATAAAAAATTAGAAGGGCTTGAAATGGGTGTCCTTTATACAAAAATTCCCGATGAAATTAAAAAAGAGGTAATTGATCCGTATATTTCAATCAAAAATAATGAAGCTAGAATTGGACTTAGAATTTTAGACTCAAAAGAAGATTTAAGAAGAAATGAATTAATAAAAAAAATAAATAATGATTTAGAAAATAAACTTGGATTAAGACGTGATGAATATAAATTAGCTGGTGTTCTTATTTTATTCAATAACTTGTTACAAAGTTTGTTTAAATCCCAAATATTGACTTTAGGAGTTGTAATGGCGGGTATTACAATTATGTTTTTGATCCTTTTTAGAAATATAACTTTAGCACTAATTGGGGTTGTTCCAAATTTTATGGCAGCGTTTTTAATTTTAGGAATAATTGGTCTTCTTGGCATTCCATTGGATATGATGACAATTACAATAGCTGCTATTACAATTGGAATAGCAGTTGATAATAGCATTCACTACATTTATAGATTTAAAGAGGAATTTGCAGAAATTAAGGATTATAATAAAACATTAGAAAAATGTCATAATACTGTTGGTGTAGCTATATTGAATACATCGATTACAATCGTATTTGGATTCTCAATATTAGTATTATCTAATTTTATTCCAACGATATATTTTGGGGTTTTTACTGGTATAGCGATGTTGCTAGCAATGATTTCTGTTTTAACTTTATTACCTAAACTAATACTTACTTTTAAACCATTTACGAATGTTTGATAATATAATTACTTTTGTAAGTGAGAAAGTAGTCCTATTTGATATTATTTTTTTTATTTTGATAATTTATTTTTCTTTTCAATGCTTTTCAAAAGGTTTTTTTTTAAGTCTTATTTCTTTTTTGAAGTGGGTTTTGGCATTAGTTGTCACAATAATTTTGGTTCCTAGAGTAGAACCATACTTATCTGACTATATTAATAATAATTTTATTTTAGAAATAGGATTGGGAATAACGGTTTATATAATAGCGCTATTTATATTGATTCTCTTGGGGAAAGCCATTGGGAGACTATTTTCGTACACAGGGATGGGATCGGTTGATAAAGCTTTTGGTTTTTTCTTTGGTATTTTTAAGGGGTATATTTTTATTGTGT
>CEOF01001800.1_pt1 | contig 15256 bp, 16 predicted proteins | sample 361311 | NCBI WGS metagenome assembly CEOF01 (sample SAMEA2619667, study PRJEB7988) | marine metagenome | biome: marine biome (ENVO:00000447); feature: surface water layer (ENVO:00002042); material: "saline water (ENVO:00002010), including plankton (ENVO:xxxxxxxx)" | depth 5 m
AAACCTGGAATCCGAGCTTCAGATGCCAATTGCCCTGCTGCTTCTTCAAGAAGACGTATTCTCACCATTCTTCTATGCAGATCAAAGAGCACATCTTTAGAGATTTTGGTTTGTTCTTTGGTGGCCATTCAAACTCCGTTTCGATTCTTCAATTTGTAGTGTACCGGTATTACTATCGATGACTAATCGAAATTAGCCTTCTTCTCCTAATGCCCATCGAATTCCCCGTCGGAGAAGTTCATGATATTGAGGTATCTCCCAAGAGCATCTCTCAATTTGCGGGTAATACTTAACAGCTTCAGTCATATCCCAATGTCCTCGGCAATGACCAAGGTTGTTATAGAGAATTTTCCCGTTTCCGTGATCTTTGAGATACATGATGAGGTGTACCGGGTCGCATTCAGTCCAATCTGAATCTTCGAACCCGGGAGTTTCGCCTTGCCATTGTGTTTCTAGAAGCGGGTGAAGACTACCTCTATCATGATATTCACATAGATACAGCTCGTCGTCTGTTTCAAATGGCTCGATTCCTTCAACTAGCCAGTGGTTTGGGTCAGACAAGTTAACTGGGAATGGGGCAATTGGTGGGTGTGAAATAAATTGACTTCCTAACAGTTCTGCCCAGATAGGGAAGCACCTCGGTGACCCAACGGGATTCGGTGGGTTGAAATCCAAAGCTGAATTTGTTCCATGTAGCGCTAACCATCTTCCTCCATTAGCGACCCAGTCTCTTATACCTATCTGTGCATTCTCTGATGGTCGAATATCGCATGTGTAAGAGATAAGTAGCGATGAAGCGGCAATAGACGCTGTATCTTCATAGTCAGACCCCACTTTGACTCGTATATAAGGATGCTCGCTGAGTAATTTCAGTAGCTCAAGTCGGGCGTAATCAATATCATGGAACCGACCTCCAGCAACGAGATATGCATCTACTTTTTCCGGGTTCTCTTTGGACATAGTCCCTCCTAGAATTCGATGCGCTTTGTGTAACCACCGTCTACAACAATATTCGATCCAGTAACCCAGGAAGCGGCAGGGCTACAGAGGAAAGCTGCAACATTTGCTACTTCTTCTGCGCTTCCCATTCTTCCGCTTGGTTGGTCCTTTACTGTTCCTTCATAGAATTCAGGCATAGATTGTTTTATTTTATCCCACGGGCCATTTTCAAAAAAGATAGGTCCTGGAGCAATCGTATTTACGCGGATGCCTTTGGGTGCAAGTGTCTGCGCTAGGCCTGCAGCGTAGACTGTTGCGGCTGCTTTTAGCGCACTGTAACTTGTTGGACCTGGCCCAAAATGTTCAAGTGCTGCAGTTGAACTTATAGTTAGGACTGCGCCTTCTCCTGATGCTGAGAGGAATTCTTCAGTCGCCCTTACACCTCTAACGAGCCCCATTAGATCAACATTGTAGTTAGCATCAAACTTTTCATCTGTCTGACCTCCTCCTCCGCCAGAAGCATTATTGATTAAGATGTCAAGCCCGCCAAGTTGCTCTGCTGAGCTTTGAAGCCAGGTTTCTAATTCGTCACCATTACTTACGTCAACTGCTTGCCCAATTATGGTTCCTTTACCTTGTAAGGCAGCGAGTGCTTCATCAACGCCTTCTTGACCTCGAGCGCAGATTGCAACTGAGGCACCTTCTTCTAGCATTTTTGTTGCAATTGCTCTGCCGATTCCTCGGGAGCCGCCAGTTATAACAACTTTCTTACCTGCTAATCCAAGATCCATAGTTTCGTTCCTTCTGTATTTATTTAGATTGTTATTACGTCTAATAGAACCTAGAGGATAATTTCATACTATGGAAACTAGATCAACCGTATTTCATTTAGATGTCAAGGAAAGTAGAAAGCATTGTTTGAAATTTAGATCGGGTCTCATTTAGTTCAGATTGCGGTTCGCTATCCGCTACGAGACCAACGCCGGCAAAAATGTGAGCTTTATTAGCTACCACTTCTGCAGAGCGTATCCCTACTGCGAACTCACCGTTTCCTCCACTGTCCACCCAACCAACTGGTCCTGCGTACCTTTGACGATCAATACCTTCAATTCTTCTAATCAAATTAAGGGCTTCTCTTTGTGGATCTCCTGCTACTGCTGGCGTTGGGTGCAACGCAGCAACTAACTCAAGAATTGATGCCGCTGGCTGAGAAAGTTGACCATTGACTTTGGTGCCAAGATGATGAACATGAGGAAGTGAAACGACTCTGGGTTCAGGATCTGCATCTATGAACGAACAGAACGGCAGCATTTCACGAAGGATCCATTCAATAGTCACCTTATGTTCATAAGCATCCTTAGTTGAATCTAAAAGTTCTTGCTTAGATTTTAAGTCAGCTTTTTCCTCGTTATATCTAGTTGCCGTCCCTGCTAGTGGATTTGCACGAACTGAGTTCCCAAAACGAGAAACAAGCAACTCTGGTGACGCTCCTATGAAACCGTCAATACTAAATACTAAGGATGTTTTATTTCTCTCTTTAAGATTCTCCAATATGGCATCAATGGGTAGGTCTTTATTCGCAGTAAGAATTAGCTCCCTTGCAAGTACGACCTTTTTTACCGAACCAGTATTTATAATTTCTTTTATAGCTGGTATTTTTTCATCTCTCCATTGTTCAGGTTTGATCGGCGCTTCAACTGATATTTGAGTAATTGGGCTTTCGCTTCTTTTAGTAAAATCCTCTTGTATCTCATTCATAATTGCTTCGTACGAGAGATCATCTTCGCTCGTGTATGTAACCCATTGATCTCCTGAAGCGTGTTCACCTAAAAGTATCCGTGGAATTATGATTTCTGCATGCAAAGTTGGGTCAAAAGGGAAAGCAGCGAAAGCGCAGGGGCCTTCCGCTGGAAGATAATCTTTGTTTGTGAGATTAATAGTTTCGATCTCATCAAATATTTGTGATTGCGGTTGCAGTTGATTTAGAGGTTGCACTTGAATTCTCTGAGCTTCCCCTAGACCAGTAAGCGTTACTTTTTTTGATGACCAGAAGAAATCGTGCCTAGTTTCAGAGATCTCGAAATCGTTAGATTTGAGGTTAAATGTTTTTGATTGCACACTGTTTAGGCTAGAGGGTTGATGTTGATTGTCACATCCTTAAAGCTTTGTGGGAAGATTTAATTTATGAGTTCATCGATATGAGGCAAACTATTGAACTAACTGTTGCGAGCTCTCCAGATAATGTATTCACAGCTTTGCGTGATTTAGAGACGTATACGGAATGGCTTAGCTTCATTGATTCTATTGAGAAGGTTGAAATTCAAGGTGAAGATCAAAGTTGGATTGTGGTTCTCCGGTCGCAATTAGGTCCTTTCGCTAGGATGAAAAAATTGCGAATGGTCAAATCCTCGGAACATCTTGGAAGATCCATTTGCTTTTCTCGTTCAGAAGTTGACGGCAAAGAGCATTCATCTTGGGATCTTGAAGTTTCTTGTAGTTCCTTGGATGATGCAAACACCAAAGTAGCTCTTACCGTTTCATATGGAGGGAAATTTTGGTCACGCCCTCTAGAAACTGCTTTTAACTCTCATGTAGAAGAAGCAAAGACTCGTTTGAAGCTGTATTTTGAATCACGTGAGTAGGTATGGGATGCCATTATGAGAGTGGTCTTTATTATCATTGATGCTTTGCCTAATCATCTTGTCTCTAGTGAGTGGACCCCTAACCTTTGGAATCTACTTTCTGAGGGTGGATGGAATGCTTCGGGAGGTAAATCTGTTCTCTCGACAGCGACTTATCCGAACCATGCCACTTTTGCGACTGGCCGACTTCCAGAATCTCATAAAATTTTCACAAACCGTGTTTGGGACGGAGAACAGTTTACGATTTCTTCAGAGATAGGACCTCAAGGAGACACGTTGTTTAAAGCGGCTAAACGATGTGGTCTTGAGTGTGTCACCGTTGTCGGAGATCATCACTTGATTGGGGTTATGGGAGCTGAAGAGTCTTCTAGAATTTGGCCTCCAGAAGGTAAACGGATTGATGTTGCTTTAGATGAATTTAGGTATGCTGCTGATTCAGCAGTTCTTGAAGCTGTTGAGGCTATTGATCTTGTGTCAGCTTCTTTGAGTTTTGTTCATTTCAATGAGCCAGACACTGTCTGCCATATTCATGGACCTGACTCTGATGAAACTAAGGCTCGGATAAAAAAAACGGATAGTACGTTAGGTGATTTCCTAGATATGTTAAAGCCTGATTGGGAAGACACCGTTGTGATTGCAGTAAGTGACCATGACCAAGAATTTGTAGTTGAGTATGGTTTTGAGCTTGGTGACGAATTAAACAAGAGAGGTTTGCCGGGCATTGTTGAGTGTGAGGGAACAGCCGCACTCGTTTTAGATGGACCTTCTTTAGATGATTTGCGAATGATTCCTGAGGTAGAAGATGCAGTTATTCTTGATGAGCATAATAATCTCGTGTGGGGAAAACCTGGTCATGTTTTTGGTCCTTGGCTTGATGACCTATATGGGTCGCACGGCAGTCCTCGTTGCTCAACGCAAGTAGCGATCGTTGGAGGCGGACACCCTAAAGCAAGAGAATTAGCAAAGCAGGTTTCGAAGAAACGCCCTATGGCCTGGGAATGGGCGCGTCGCATAAATGACTTGTTAGGGCTTGACCTTCAGGTATAAAGCTTTCAGCTTTCAAGCTCTTCGGCAAGGTTATCTAAGGTTTTTTCCATTGTCATTCGGGTGTGGGAGGAACGGTTATCCACTCCGCTTACTTTCCCGCCTATGTAAACTAGAGCTTTTCTTCTCTTATCAATCCATGTCTGAGTTACTTTGCACCCATCTGGAGTTGGTGCAATGTCAAAGCTCCAATCGGAACCACCAATTAGCGGGAACCGCATCTTAAAAGCAAAACGGTCTGGTTCATTAAATTCAGTTATCTTCACGGGCGCTAACCATGATTTTCCTTCCCACGAGTTTTTTCCAATAAACCTTGCTCCGAGTTCAGCTCCTTTTGAGCCTTTTACCCACTTACCACCATCATTTTCAGGTGACCAACGTCCCATGCTTGGTAAGTCAGTAATGAGTTCCCAAACTTTTGTTGGGCTCGCTGCTATCTCTTTTGAGACACTATGTTTTTTTTCCATACGAGCTCCTTATAAAATTTTGATCTCTTGGGCGAAAGTTATTTGAGTACGTCTTTGTATGGAATGCTTTTATCCACGCGAGGTTCGCCGGGTAATCCAAGCACTCTTTCTCCGACTATATTTCTTTGTATTTCATCTGACCCTCCGGCTATTCGATAACCGGGAGCTCCAAGTAAATGTTCATTCCACTCGTAAGTTCCCCATTCACCAGTGTCAGCAGTCATTCTGGCTCCAAGCATTTTTGAAACGACATCGCTCATGAGATTCATCGACTTAACCCAGATCATTTTTGAAATAGAACCTTCAGGTCCTGGAGGTTGACCTGCTTTTGTCTGCGCTGCAATTCGTTGGCCATTAAGGATCATTATTCGGTACTGGGTATAGAGTCTCGCTAATTCGTCTCTCATTATAGGATCTTTAGTTAGTTCTAGGTATTGGGCTAGTCCTTTAGCTTGAGCCCAATTACCGCCGACTCTTGAACTTCCGTTGCTGCTTTCTCGTTCAAAGCCGAGCACAGTAAGTGCTACTTTCCACCCTTCACCGATATCACCAATTCTGTGTGCATCAGGGACTCTTACGTCTGTGAGGAAAACTTCATTGAATGAAGTACCGCCACTCATTTGGCGTATTTGACGTATCTCTACGCCAGGTGCGTCCATTGGGATGACAAAAACTGTTATCCCTTTATGTTTTGGAAGGTCACTGTCTGTTCTGCAGACTGCCATTCCCCACTCAGAGAATTGGGCTCCGGAACTCCATACTTTTTGGCCGTTGAGAATCCATTCATCTCCATCTTTATCGGCTTTGGTCGCGACACTTGCTAGATCTGACCCAGCGGCAGGTTCTGAAAACAATTGGCAGCACATTTCACGAGCGCTTGCCCATTCTTTAACCCAATCCTCTTTTTGCTGTTCCGTGCCTAAAATTCTTATTGAAGAAGCCATTAAGTGAGTTGTAACACTGTGAGTTTCATGACCGCCTGGAGTATCGTATTCACTTTCAAGTTTGAAAAAGGCTTTCTCGTGTTCCTTAGTTAGCCCCATTCCACCAAATTCTGGTTCCCACGTTATTTTGTGATAGCCCACTTCCGCTTTCTTTTGTGTCCATGCTCTAGCGTCATCAATAATTGCCTTTTCTTCCTCAAATGAAAGGTTATGGAATACAGAAACGCTGAATTCCCCTTCTCCCCAAACGAGCTCTCTTTGCCCGCTATCATTCCTACTTCGCAATTCTGCATTGGCGTCCAGCCATGCCCGAGCTTCTGTTGTGAACGTTTCAATATCAGTCATGTTTCAATTATTGACCAGAAAATCCTTTTATGCTCCATCGGAGGGTGGGATTTATCGCCATCTTTTTATATTTTTGATAACCCTTCAGCTATCTCTTCGACGGTTTCGGGTGGTTTATCCTTAGGAATTGAGATAATCCCGAGAGAAACACCGGCTTCTTCGTATTCTTCAGCTTGTCGAATGGTTGCTTTAATATCACCATCGAACCGAAGCATTGTTGAAATAAGAATCTCGTTTGGGTCGCGTTCTGCTTCTGCGCAAGCTTGGAGAAAGACTTTATGGCGCATTTTGAAGTCGGTGAGCGACATAGTTTGTGTTCCATAATTCCAATGGTGTGCGTGACGCACTGCAGCGGGTATTGTTCTTTTTAATCCCCCACCTCCTACGCAAATAGGTAGGGGACTCTGAGGCCCTTTAGGGTTATTCATAGCGTCCTTTAGTGAATACCAATTCCCTGCAAAATTTGACTGTTCTTGTGATAAGAGCATAGTTAAGACTTCCATACCCTCTTCAAAACGGTCGAACCGGTCTTCCATTGTTCCAAGATCAAACCCATACGCTTCGCATTCTTCTTCATTCCAGCCAGCCCCTATTCCAAGTTCTAATCTGCCGTTAGAGGTGATGTCGAGCGTAGAGGCCATATTAGCGAGTAAGGCTGGGTGTCGGTAAAGCATTCCAGTAACAAGAACGCCGCCTCTAATCCTTTTCGTTTCTTGAAGCAATGCGGTTAATGTAATCCACCCTTCAAGACAATCTTCGGTGGAATCCCCAAAGAGTGGATAGAAATGATCAAAAGTCCAGCCAGATTCAAATATCTCTAGGTCGTCTGCGCGTTTCCAAACTTCTAATAACCATTCCCAAGAGCATCTCTGGGGAGAAGTACTAATAGCGTACCTCAAGAGGTTTTGCGGACGTTAGGGTTTCCTTCAGTCCAGTCTCCGCTCAGTTTTCGAAAAGTTATTCTCCACCCGTCAGGGGTTCTTACTAACTTGTCATCGTACCTTCCAGCAACAATAAAATTATCTCCGCCTTCAGTTCCTCTGAGAGTATGTTGTGCATGGAGATAGCATCTACAGGTAGCAGTGTCTCCGTCAATAGTAACTTGTTGATTACTCACAATATGTTGAGATGCATCTAACGAACCCAGTGCATCGGTTACTTTCTCTATGATTGCGGGTAATCCATCTATTATGAGACCTCTGTAATCGCATACTGCATCTTTAGTAAAAACAGTATCTAAACGTTCTCTTGGTCCATGGTCCAATAGCCAGCCATAGGCAATTGTTAAGTCAATGATTTCTTGCCGGTCTAGAATCTCTTGTAACGCGTCTTCCATATTGTTTCCTCTCCTTTGCTGAACTGTAGATGATATTTGACGAATTGTTTAATTTAGATAGAAGACACTGTTTGGAAGCTATTTGTATGACTGTTATCCTCCGAAGATGATCAACCGTTTTGATTCTGATACAGCTTTATTGCTTATAGATGTTCAGGTAGGAGTTGACGACCTTACTCACTGGGGTGGAAGCACAGGCCGAAGAAATAACATTAACGCGGAAAATGTGATGCTTGACGTTCTCTCTGCATGGCGTACTTGCGGTTTGCAAGTGGCTTTCACTCTTCACGATTCGGTTGAAGAGGATTCGCCGCTTAAATTGAGTTTGCCTTCAGGTGAGTTAAAACCAGGATTTGTAGTCGGCGAGGATGATATTGCCGTAGTGAAAAATGTGAACAGTGGGTTTGTAGGAACACATCTCCATGAAGAATTTTCGGATCGCGGCATTACCCGTTTGGTTGTTGCTGGTTTCTTTACAAATATGTGTGTTGAAACAACTGTCAGGATGGCGGGGAACATGGGTTACGATACCTATTTACTCCCTGCAGGATGTGCGACAACGAACCGTATTGGACCTGATGGTGTCGATTATGACCCTGAGCTGGTTCATGAAATGACTGTCGCTAATCTACATGGAGAATTCTGCACAAGTTTACGAGTTGCCGATGTTCAGAATTTATTAGTATCTGATTCTGAGAAGCTTTTCCGTGTTCAGGGGAATGAGTAGATGTTCAATGATTTCTGAATTTGGTGTGAATTCAATGTCGGGGAAACTACGCAAGGTTGCGATTCGCCGACCTTCAGCGATCCTTTCAGCAGATAATAAGGAGTGGAATTATTCAAAACCGCTAAATCAGGAGGGCCTTCTAAATCAATACGCTCATTTTGTTACTTTATTAGAGGCTGCAGGCGCGGAAATTCTTTGGTTTGACGATACTGATGATGCTTTAGCTGACTCTATTTTTACATATGACCCTTCTTTCATGCTTGGCTCTGGTTCAGTTCTTTTGCGACCTGGAAAAGAGAAACGCTTAGGTGAAGTTGATGTTCACCGCCGGTTTTATGAACGTTCTGGTATCCCTATTATCGGTGAGATTGAATCTCCGGGAACTCTTGAAGGTGGGGATTGCTTTTGGCTTGATGAAGCGACGTTAGCTGTCGGAAAAGGATTCCGTAGTAATGATGCTGGTATCTCGCAGTTACGTGACATCGTTTCAGCGGAAGGTGTTGAAGTTATACAGTTTGATCTTCCATTTTATAAAGGGCCCGATGCTTGTTTACATTTAATGTCTTTGGTTAGTCCGCTTGATAATGACTTAGCTCTTGTTTTTAAACCTTTGCTTCCTGATGGGCTTGAAGAATTGATGGGTGATTTTGGTTTTGACCTTATAGAAGCTTCTGAAAGTGAATTTGAAGAAAGTCTTGGATTGTCTTTAAATGTTTTAGCTACTGAACCTCGTAAAGTTATAGCAATTCATGGTTTCCCAGAAACTCACCGTTTGATGATTGAATCCGGTTGTTCCGTTTCTTTGTTTAATGGTGACGAGCTTTGCATTCCCTGTGAGGGGGGTCCTACCTGTTTAACTCGGCCAATTCTTCGGTCTTAGCTAGCGGTGACCTTTCCATGATTTACGTGCTGCAGGCCAGGGGTCATCGATAAGAGTTGTCTCGTCGGTAAATCGCATTACTTTTCTGTCTGCAATATGGTATGTGGGCCATTGGCCTAATGCTTCCGTGCTTGGATTACCTTCGCGAATAAATGAAGCCCATGATGCATGCATTTTGTCCCCAACATGATTGGGAAGTTCAGATGTGCCGAGGAATAATTCTGTTCCTTTGGCATCTAAGGTCCCAAATGTAAATGGGATCTCTAACGCATGGCAGGAACCAAGTGCACCATTGAAGGCTTTACTTTTCCAGTCAAATTCATACATCCACGTTTTTCCGCCATGCTTTTGTCTAGCTTCGGCCATTTGTATCGCTGGAATACGAAAAGTATGGTCGGTTGAGATAGCGACAGCAGTTTCTCCTGCTGTAATGTCTCCCCTGTCTTCTTGTACTGCTTCTATAAAGTGTGCTGGGTCATTGACATAATTCTTTAACCATTTGTGGAGTTTCTCTTCAGGTATCTGGTTAGTTCCCCATAAGGTTGTTTCGTCTGTATTTGTTCCAGTTAGGAGAGGGATCTCTGCACCAATTCCTTCTTGAGTAAATAATGCAATTGGGTGGTCTACCAGTAGTTCATTTGTTATTGATGGATAAAAAGGCAACTGCCCAGCTGACATAAACTCGCTAGAGTTTTCCTCAACGTATTTCTGTGCTTCAAGAATGTCTTCTGTTTTGACTTCTCTGAGCTCCTCGACAGTGTCAACCTCTAGATATTTCATAAAGAGTTTGCCTGCAGCTTCTGCTTCTTTCTGCGTTATGACGTGATGGCCAGCCCCACTTTGTGTTATTGCTTTGCTGAATAGGCCTCGACTTTTTGGCATAGCCATAATTGTTGCAACACTGAACGCGCCAGCGGACTCACCTGCAATTGTGACTTGGTCTGGGTCTCCCCCAAAGTGTGCGATATTATTCTTAACCCATCTCAAAGCAGCGATTTGATCCAATATTCCATTGATTCCTGATGTTGGAGCTTCCGGTATCCTTGCAAAGCCAAGTGCACCTAATCTGTAATTGATTGTCACGACAACTATGTCGCTATCCTTCGCGAATCTTGTTCCGTCATACCATGGCGTCGCCCCAGTGCCATGGCGGTAAGCGCCCCCATGAATCCAAACCATAACTGGGCGATTTTTAGAATCTGCTGAAGGAGTGCATACGTTTAGGGAGAGACAGTCTTCATCCCAGGTAACGTCATGTGAATCTGTTAGGCCTTCACCTGGTAGTTGCGGTGCTACGGGTCCGAATTGGGTTGCGTCATAAATTCCTGTCCATGGCAAAACCGGTTCTGGCGGGCAAAACCTCTTCTCCCCTATTGGAGCAGATGCATACGGTATACCTGCGAAAAGAAGAACCCCGTTTCTTTCTTTACCTTGAATTGAACCAAATTCTGTTTCAATCACGAGTTCCATTACAAAACCTTTATCCAATTTCACCAGTGTTAGTTGACTCAGCAGGCACTGGCTCTAACCCGGATTGGTTTGGCTCAGGTAATTCTAGACCGCTGTCTTCTAAGTGGTTAAGCACTATTTCGGTAATTTCATCTGCGATGCTGCCAACATCTGGATCAACAGGAATCATGTTCGTAGATAGAGCAATTGATACATCTAAATCTGGAAAATAACGAGCGTGAGATCGAAAACCGGGAACACCCCCGCCATGCTCATAGGTAGCGTACCCAACTCTCTGACTTAATTGAATACCCAATGCGTATGAAGTTCCTATGGCTTTTTCTGCGAAAAGATTAACTGTTTCTTCCTCAAGAATAGTCCCATCGAACATTGCTTTAAAGACGCGGGCTAAATCATCCATTTGTGCTTCAACGCCCCCACCGGTCCAACCAACTGATGAGAGAACTTCCTGAGGGCCGACGCTCAAATCAAGTATTTCTTCGCTGATTGTTGCATCTTCTACGTAAGGGGCAAGTCCTGGAAGGAGTGATATTAAGCTAGCAAGTTCTCCCTGAACGAACATTGAGGGAACCATTGACGGAGGAAATTCTTTTGGTGGAAGATACATATCAGGAGCGTCAGCTGGAATAGATATATATTCTCTGATTAACTCATGCGCTTCTTTTCCAGTGACTGCTTCTATTACTAATCCCGCTATGACATGGCCGACGGTATTGTATTGGTATTCCGTTCCAGGAATATATTGAGGGCCTCTACCGAACCCCCAATCAACAACTTCTTGAGGCTCGAAAGCAACGTCTAGCCTTGAACTAGCGAGCAAATAAAAGCCAGGATCAAAAGCGTACTCAGGGAAACCATCTGTGTGGTTTAAGATCTGTCGAATCGTAATGAGTGGTGCATAATCCACGCCATCAAGGACATAACCTGTGGCCCATTCTTTCCCAAGATAGGTCATTACTGGTTCATCTATTTCTATTTGTCCTTCTTCAACTAATTTCAAAACTACGGCTGAAGTTATTGGTTTAGAAATACTTGCTATGCGCCAGTAATCATCTACCGAAGCAGGAGTTCCATCTCTATCACGATCTCCAGTTGCGACCGTGACTTGGGATCCATCAGGAAGAAGTACTGAAGCGGACGACCCATACGAGCCATTCGCAAGTAACCAGTTTTGAAGAGCTTCTTGAATTCTTTGAGACAATTCTTCTGAAGCAAGCGTCTCAGGTTCAGGGTCAATAGTTTCTGTTTCAGCAGTTTCTATTTCAGCAGTTTCTATTTCCGCCTCTTCCTCTTCTGCTTCTTCTATCTTCGTTTCTGATTCATCAGCAGTTTCCATTTTTTCTGATTCCGAAGATTGTCCTTCTTGCGAAACAGGAATTTCATTTGAATCATCTGAATTTCCGCAACTAGGGGTAACTGCTAAAAAAAGTGATAGGACAGCAAGTAATTTAAAGATTCTGTGCATGGGTATTTGATTCCTTATCGGGAGTAATAAAACGGCATGGTCAGTCTAATCTTGGTTTTACCCTTTAGCTCGTGACGCAAAACCGAATAGTTTGCCTGCCACTTTCCTTATTTGTATTTCTTCAGACCCTTCAGTAATTCGGTATCTACGGTGATGGCGATAGATATGTTCAAAGGGCAAATTTCTTCCATATCCTTGTCCGCCACAGGTTTGCATGGCGCGGTCCGCGGCATCACAGCAAAATCGATTACCTCGATAGTTGCACATTGCGACCTTGTCAGTGATTTCCATGTGATCGATCCCTTCATCTAACTGCCATGCTGTTTTCCAGATCAACGCTCGTAGCATTTCTGCTTCTGTGTATAGCTCAGCTAGTGGAAACTGGATAGCTTGATTCTGCGCTAATGGCTTCCCGAAAACAACCCGATTAGACGCCCATTGAACAGCGGTATCTATACAGTGCAGTCCAGCACCTAACGAGGAAGCTGCTTGTCTGATTCGATTTTCATGAACGAAAAGTTGAGCTGTTTGTAAGCCTTTTCCTTCTTCTCCAAGAATATCGGTGTCTTTAACCCGGACTTGGTTGAGCGTAACGTGCGCGTGGTCAGTGGGCATATTAAATGTCCACATGAATTCTTCAACTCTGAATCCTTCAGAGTCTGTTGGGACAATGAAACAAGTAATGCCATTTCCTTCTCCTGGTTCACCCGATGTTCTTGCGAAAATATAGTCGTGGGTTGCATGATGAAGCCCTGTATTCCAATATTTCTCACCAGTTATTACCCATTCGTCTCCGTCGCGTGTCGCAGTAGTTTCCATCCATGTAGCGTCAGAACCATGAAGCGGCTCAGTTAAGCCAAATCCGATTCGGGCTTCACCGTTAAGCATCTTAGGTATCCAGTACTTTTGTTGCGCTTCGCTTCCGAATCGTTCCATCATGAGGACCGTTACTAGGTTTCCGACAATTGAGCTTTCATTTTGAAGGTCATTATGTAATCCCAACCCTTTTCTAGCTAAGTGTTCACGGACTATAGCCATATCAAGATTATTACCATTTTGTCCCCCGAATCTGGTCGGAAGTTGATAGCGCCAGAAACCCGCTTTGTCAGCCTCAATCCGCATTCGTTTCAATAAGTTTTCCCACTCTGCGTTCGGTAAGCCTTGTCGTTCCCAATCGGTTCGGCTATCTTCTCGGCGATAATCAAAGAATCGAATATTATCATCTTCATTTTCGATCGGTTTAATAACGTCCTCAATAAACGTATCCAGATCAGCGAGCAGTGTTTGCGTTTTTTTTGGAATTCTGAAATCCATGTTTGGTCCTATTGGTGGTCTCTTCCATATCCTTCGGGTTCTTCCCAGTTGGGTTCTCCTGCCCACGTGACAGGCTGGTCCCAGTGTTCAGAATATACAAACTCGTTTGCCGGGTGGCGGTTTGCCATTCCCCAACGTCCTGTCGGGTAACCAATTGGGATCATGGCGTGCATATGCCAAAAGCCTTCTGGCATTCCGAGTAACTGCTCTACTTCTTGTTTACGTAACTTAAGTAATGTCGTGATAAACGTACCTAAACCTTCAGCCCTAGCAGCTAGGCAAAGATTCCAAAGAACAGGAAAAGTTGTTGACTCTCCTCCCTGCTTTCCGAAAACAAAAATGAGCATCGGGTGTTGATCTAAGTATTCAACAAAATGCTCTGCACTATTCGAAATTCTTCGAGTCTGCTTTACGCTTGGGTCGTTAGGGTCACCCTCCTTCAGTGTTTCTTGAACTCCCGCATAACTTGTTTCTTGCAACTCCCAATAAGCATCGTGATAAATTTCTTTTAGCTTTGCCATAGTTTCTTTATCTGTGACTGTAAGGAACCGGAATGTGTGCCGATTACCACCGGAAGGGCCTCTAACTGCAGCATCAAATAAGCGTGCGATGACGTCCTCGGGAATCGGTTCCGGTTTCACGCGTCTCATTGAGCGCGTCGTGTACATTGCTTCATATAAATCCATATCAACCTTTTCGTTATTGGTAGTTTTTTTAAAGTAATGGAAAGATAGTGTTTGTGCTAACGAGAAAGAGAGATTGTCATGGAAAATGAAGCATTTGATTACGAAGATGTAACTGTTTACACATTGGGAGACGATGCGGAGGAGAACATGCTCCAACTGCAGAATGAATGCACATTTATCTGGGCTAATAAGGAGGGATGGCCTGTCGGTGTAATCATGTCTTATGTTTGGGCGAGAGGGTGTTTTTGGGTTACTTTGTCAAGTCAAAGAGCTCGAGTTCCCGCAATGCGCAGAGACAATCGTTGCGCTATTTGCATTACAAGCAAAGGAACTAAAGCTGGGGCAAATCAGACTGTGACGTATAAAGGAACATGCGACATCCTTGATGATGACGAGACTAAAGCGTGGTTCTATCCTGCTTTAGCAAAAGCCCTGAATCCAGCAGATGAGCAATGGCAGAAAAATTTTGCTGGTTTCTTAGACTCCCCACGACGTGTCATTTTCAAAATAACGCCAACCCAACGTATTGGTTATGATGGGCGGAAAATGGGCGAAGCAACTTCGAAGTGGGTAGCAGATCACGGTAATCAATAGATGGAACCTACTGATCAGATACTGATCGTGGTAGCTATGGAAGCTGAAGCTTTGCCTATCAGGAGAAAACTTGGACTTGATGGCCATGGTCGTCAACTTTCAGATCATTCGTCAGCCCGTATTTGGAGAAACGACAGTATTTGCTTGGTTACAAATGGAATTAACCCCCGTTTTGGAGTTGACTCAATAGGGACAATACCTGCTGCTCTAACGACATTTTCAGCAATCAAAGCCGTTGAACCTCAAATTGTAATTTCGGCTGGGACGTGCGGCGGTTTTAAGAAAAGAGATGGTTCAATTGGAGAAATTGTCATTGCTGAGAGGTGCTTCTTTCATGATCATCGAATTTCATTAGGTGGATTTGAAGAATATGGTGTTGGTAATTTCCCTGTTTTCGATCTGG
>CEOF01212477.1_pt1 | contig 15245 bp, 12 predicted proteins | sample 361311 | NCBI WGS metagenome assembly CEOF01 (sample SAMEA2619667, study PRJEB7988) | marine metagenome | biome: marine biome (ENVO:00000447); feature: surface water layer (ENVO:00002042); material: "saline water (ENVO:00002010), including plankton (ENVO:xxxxxxxx)" | depth 5 m
AGCCTTAGTTTCGCTCCACGTAGTCCCGTCAATCAGGCCGCCCGCGGCGGATGTTGGTCCATCTGTGCCATCGGTCCCTGCGACCAGCATACTGATGTCCTCTCTGCCGGCGATGTGCGCCGACAGCGCAAGCGCCAGGCTTTGGTTTCGCCCTCCCCGACCGGGATGCTCTGGCAAAGTGGCTATGGGCTCGCCACCAAACAAATAAACTCCGGGCGGCGCGTTGGCAATAAACGGTCCAAGTCGATCCGCCAGTTCAAATATATCGCCATACAGGGTTTCACTATTCTCCATAACGGTGAGACCCAACTGCTCAGCCTTTGAGGCTACGGCCTGGCGGGCGATCTTGTTCGAAGCAATGATTCGACTGGTGCCCTTATCGGGCAAACGATTTGTATCTCCAAGGCCTGATCCGATAACCGCAATACTGTCGCCTTCAACATCGGAAATGGCATAGACCCTGATCCGCTGGCCGGGGAAACGCTCAATGAGTTTTCCCCCTTTGATCAATGAATGGGTTTTGCGGCGAGTATTGATTTGGTCAATCGTTTTTCCTGTGGCCAGCATCTCGTCAGTCATCGCTTTTAGCTCGCTGAGCGACACATCAGACGGCAAGGCTTCGGCAAGAGCCGATGCCCCACCGGAGACCAAAAACAGTACATGACTTTCCGCCGGTAAAGCTTCGATGGAATCAAAAAGCAGTTTCCCTGCAGACAGCGAGTTTTCATCAGGAACAGGATGTGCGGCTTCCATAACCCTGACACCTGGGAAAGCATCCAATTCATCGGTGACATGGCCATATTTGGTGATCACTAACGCAGCACAATCGGGCCACTCATCCAGGGCCCCGAGAGTCATGCCGGCTGCCGCCTTTCCCACCGCGATGATTAAACTCGGCGACAATGGGGCATCTTCAGCAATGGCATTGGTGACTGCCTGCCGGCCCGAAACCGCTGAGACTGCGGCATCAAATAATTGCTCTAACTGCTTTTTTCGATTATCTGCTGTCATCTTTCGGGAATACCGGATAAAACCGCTCGTGCATAAAGTGCAGCGCATTGTAGAAGGACCGCAGGCAAACTTTTTTTGAAGTGGTAAGAATCTTTTCGGATCAACACCAGCACTTGTCGTCAAACTAGGCTCTTTCAAACCCGCGAAAAATCTCCCAATCCGTTACCCGCCTGTCGTACTCGAACTGCTCATAACGCGCTGCGTGCACATAGTGGTCGACCACATCGTCGCCCAAAGCCTCGCGAAGTATCGCTGATTCATCGAGCGCTCTCGCTGCATCACGCAAAGTCGATGGGATCTGCCGACCTTCGCCGCCATAGGCGTCACCAACGAAAGACGCCTCAAGAGGGGTTTGATGCTCGATCCCATAAAGACCGGCAGCTAGTTGTGAGGCAAGAGCCAGATAAGGATTGAGGTCGGCGCCTCCCACCCGGCATTCGACCCGAACATTTGCCGTATCCGCGGCACACACTCGATAGCCGGCAGTACGATTGTCAAGACTCCAGACCGCCTTAGTGGGGGCGAAGGTACCTGCCTGAAATCGCTTGTAGGAGTTGATGTACGGCGCTAGAAAATAGGTAATCTCGTCGGCGTGGCCAAGCAAACCAGCGAGATAGTGACGCATGGTTTCGGACATGCCATGCTCTGCGGCCGGATCATAGAACACAGAACTGTCATCAAGGCTTCGCAGCGACTGATGGATGTGACTCGAGTTGCCGGCATGGTCGTAGTCCCACTTCGCCATGAACGTTACCGAGCGGCCCTTCTGCCAGGCAATTTCCTTGCACGCATTTTTGACAATGACATGGCGATCCGCCATGGCCAGAGCTTGTGCATAACGCACGTTAATCTCTTCCTGACCGGCACAGGCTTCCCCCTTGCTGTTTTCAACCGGCACGCCAGCCCCCTGCAGACCCGTTCGTATGGCCCGCATCACTTCTTCCTCCTTTGTGGTTTGGAAAATGTGATAGTCCTCGTTGTAGTGGCTGGCAGTCGTCAACCCTCGATAGCCACTCTCGTACGCAGACTGAAAACTGTCATCGAACAGATAAAACTCAAGCTCGGTAGCCATGACCGCCTTAAAGCCCTTGTCCTGTAAGCGTCGGACCTGTTTTTTCAGCACGGCCCGAGGAGAGTGAGGAACCTCTTCATGGGTATGGTGATCAAGCACATCACAGAGCACCAAAGTCGTTCCCTCGAGCCAGGGCAATCTGCGCAGCGTGGCCAGATCCGGCTTCATGACGTAGTCGCCATAACCCGCCTCCCAGCTCGTAGACTTGTAGCCCTCGACGGTTTCCATTTCCATATCCGTCGCCTGCAAATAATTGCAGCTATGGGTTTCGTCGATAGCACTTTCAAGAAAAAACTCTGCCTGGAAGCGCTTACCCATTAAGCGCCCCTGCATGTCAATCTGGCAGGCCAGCACCGTATCGATGCGCCCCTCTTTCACATCCTGCGCCAGTTGCTCAACACTCATCATGCCGTCGTTCATATGAGATGGACCTCGGGATAGCTAGACTTTATTTTTGTGATGCATGCATTCTACAAATCTCATCGCGCCTTTGCTTATCACCCGACTTGTTGACTACACCAGAACAGGGCTCATAATCCTCTGACCAATAGCGACAGCAATGGGTTGACCACGCACTCTTGGCAGTGCGCGTCTCATGTAACGAGCTTAATTTCAGCGAGGATTTATGATCTGGAAAGTCTATTTATCTGGTGAGATTCACTCAGATTGGCGTCAGCAACTGATCGACGGCGCCAAAGCTGACGATCTGCCCATAACATTTACTTCGGCCGTTACCGACCATGAAGCAAGCGACGCGGCCGGCGATCTGCTCGGCGCAGAAGAGAACTCGTTTTGGCGCGATCACAAATCGTCGAAAGTGAACGCGATCAGAACCAAGACGCATCTTGAGAATTGCGACATCGCGATCATCCGGTTTGGAGAAAAATTCAAGCAGTGGAATGCTGCCTTTGATGCCGGATACTGCGCCGCGAAAGGCAAACCCTATATAACGCTACATGACGAAGAGATCGTCCACGCGCTAAAAGAAGTTGATGCCGCAGCAATGGCCTGGGCAAAAACAACTGATCAGGTGATTCAGATATTGAAGTACGTTACACGGACTTAAGATGCCGTCTAAACAGAATCATCGATGCACAACTGAAGCGTCCTCGCTAATCCCGCTTCTTTTCCGAGAATAACTCTCCGCCCTGTCCCCAGTCGGATTGCTCCACGTCGGTCAAGATCACATCCACGGCGTCGTGTGTGCTGCCTGCCGTCTCGACAAACGCATCGGTTAGTGCGCGCACCAGGTCCCGCTTTTGCTGAGGTGTACGACCGACAAACATCTGTACCTGAATCAAAGGCATATGGTTTCTCCTCGATAAAGTAAGAATCGACAAAAATCGTTACGACTTGAGCTTATCTACGACTTTTTAATCATCGTTTGCGGCTCGCCCCATCTTGGCTTCGTAGCGGGCTAGAGTCTTCCCTGCGCCCCAGTCATTGCCCTTCAGCGCGCGCTGAATCGCAATCAGGTTATCGTCTCGTATGCGTTCGAGTTCCCGCGGATTCAAGCCTGCGGCCTGCTTTTCACATTGGTCACCCACATCATTGACGAAGTCATCGGTCAACTCGGGCACATCCATCAACTTGGTCCAGGGCCACTTAAGACACGGGCCGAACATCGCCAACATCGCCCGCATGCCTCCTTCGCCGCCCGCCAGGTGGAATGTCTGCATCGTGCCCATCTGCGCCCAGCGCAATCCAGGACCGTACGCAATAGCTGCATCGATCTCGTCGGCCGTGGCCACCTTGTCATGAAGCAACCACAATGCCTCTCGCCACAGGGCCTCCTGCAGGCGATCGGACAGAAACCCTGCTATCTCAACCCGACAATGCAGCGGATGCATTCCAATGTCCGCAAAAAATGTTTTGCCCCATTCTATGTATTTATTGTCGGTCTGCGTGCCGGCCACAAGCTCCACCAGCGGCAGCAGATACACCGGATTAAAGGGGTGCGCGACCATCAGTCGCTCTGGATGACTCATCTCGGCCTGCAACTCACTCGGCATGATGCCGGAAGTAGATGAGGTGATGATCGCATCGTCAGCAGCAGTGGTTTCAATTTCAGCATAGACTGCGCGCTTGATGTCGGGGCGTTCCGGCACTGATTCAATAATCAGCTGGGAACCCTGGGCCGCTTGGGCAGCAGTATCGTGCCAGGTCACTGAGCCTTTGGTGCCGCGGGGTGCATCAGTCAGGCTGGCATAGGCCCGGTCCGCATTGGCGAGCACTGCATCAAACTTATCCTTAGCATCAGACGCCGGGTCAAAGACGCGAACGTCAATACCGTTCTCAATAAGACGAGCGGCCCAGCCGCCGCCAATCACCCCCCCACCGATAATCGCAACTGTTTCGATCCTGTTCATCTCTCTACCTTTTCGGACTTAGACTTAGACGGTTTGGGGCATACGCTTTTGCAGCTGGAGTTTTTCGCGTACTTCTGCCGGTGTCATCAGCGAGCATCCCATATTGGTCACAATCGTTCCTGCCTTTTCGACAAGTTGGGCATTGGTGGCGAGTTCGCCCTTTTTCAGCCACAGATTGTCTTCGAGACCGACTCGGATATTGGCGCCGGCAAGTACCGATGCTGCCGCATAGGGCATCTCATTGCGTCCGAGTGCAAAAGCCGACACCGTCCAGCCTGCCGGTACGTTATTAGTCATTGCCATAAAGGTGTTGAGATCATCGGGTGCGCCCCACGGAACGCCCATGCACATCTGAATCATCACCGGTTCCGGGATGATCCCCTCCTGAACCAACTGTTTAGCGAACCACAGGTGGCCAGTATCAAATGCCTCGATCTCAATGCGGACCCCAAGATCCGTCATCATCTTCGCCATCGCGCGAAGGATCCCTGGCGTATTTGTCATCACGTAGTCGGCTTCCGCGAAGTTCATCGTTCCACAATCAAGAGTGCAGATCTCCGGCAGACACTCTGCCACATGAGCCACACGTTCCGTTGCGCCCGCCATGTCAGTACCGTCTTCATTCAGAGGCAATGGACTCTCGACATCCCCAAAAACCATATCACCGCCCATTCCGGCAGTCAGGTTAATCACCACATCGGTGTCGGCATCACGGATACGGTCCACCACTTCACGAAAAAGTTCTTTTTGCCGGCCAGGCTTTCCGGTCTCGGGATCGCGCACGTGACAATGCACAATCGCGGCACCCGCCTTGGCCGCATCGATAGCGCTGGCCGCGATCTGTTCTGGCGAGCGCGGCACGTGTGGCGACCGGTCTTGTGTTCCTCCAGAACCTGTCACGGCACAGGTAATAAACGGCTTAAGATTCATCTCTAAAGGCATGTCGCACCTCCTAAGTGGACGAAAGATATTGTCATAATTGATACTCGTCCAATTGTAAAAAAACGCACAATACTTAACGATTTGCGATCGCAAATCTATTAACTCAAAATCTGACACACTTGGTGGCTCATCCCACTTCACGCAGAAATTGGCTACCCACAGCCATTCAAGATTAATATCCCGCCCTGTCAGATAAAAGTTAACTTTTGAGGTTTTTGGTGATAACTGAACGAACTCTCTCCCGTGATCTCATGGATGCGGAGATTCTTGCCCTGTGGCCCGACTTACCTTTGGTGCATAGGTTCCTGCTAGCAACTGGACAGCCGCTCAAAGATATAGTCGAAATGGACTGGCCTGACATCGATGAAGAGACCGGGGTGTGGAGGAGAACCAAAAAACAATCTTCAACGGCCTGGGATCTGACCATTCCTGAGTGGGTGTTAACGTGGCTTCCTAAATCAACCCTGGGGAGCGGCGTCTTTCTTGACGCGAATGGCAAACTCTTGACGCCAAACACTGTCTCTATACAACTTGACCAACATGTGTCTTCTATTGGTATGGAGGCTGTCACAGCCGAGGATATAAGGAGCTATGTCCGGGAGCAGATGACGGAGCTTGGCAATAACGAACTTGCCGCACAGGTCGTGGATCAGGCTGAGGCTATTCCCACAAGTCGTGTCTCTTTAAAAGACCAGGTGGTAGCCCAGGCCACGCTAATGGAGCGCTGGAGTTATCGCCTGCAGGAAATCGTTCTAGAGGGGGGCACTACATTGGGTGACACTCCGCTCAGTAATTCCCACTAGCGGTGCTGCCTGAAAAGTGGACTAAAGGAGACAAGGTAAGGATGGCAACAAAGCGCTATCAGGCGATTTGGGATCGAATATGCCGAGGCGAGCGAATTCTGCTGGATGGCGCTACCGGTACCGAGTGTGAACGCCGAGGCGTGCCTCAGGTCGTGAACACCTGGAACAGCGGCGCTGCCCTCTCTCACCCCGAGATCGTCCGGGCGATCCACGAAGAGTACATCGAATGCGGCGCCGAGATCATTATCACCAACACCTTCAGCTCATCACGTCATTGCCTTCGTTCAGCTGGAATTGAAGATCGATTTGATACGCTCACCAAAGCTGCTGTCCAGCTTGCCAATGAGGCAAGGAGTGCTTCCGGCCAGTCCGGGCTGTTGGTTGCAGGAGGAATTACGCATTGGATATGGACTAAGGACATACCGTCGATAGAAGAGCTCGAAACCAATACCCGTGATCAGGCCATGCTGATGGCCAGCGGGGGATGTGATCTCATCATGCTTGAGATGCTGAGCCATATCGACCGCTTGCTTGCCTGTGTTGACGGAGCCAAAGCAAGTGGATTGCCAGTCTGGGGAGGTGTGTCGGCAAAACCCATAGATGGAAGGATGTGCCTTTTGGGCGGCGAACCTTTAGAAGATGCGCTTACCGCGCTTAAAGAAAAAGACGTCCCTCTTGTCAGTATCATGCACACTGAAGTCGACCATATAGACGCGTGTCTGGAAATCCTGAAGACTCACTGGCAGGGTGCAGTCGGGATATATGCGCACGTCTGCCAATTTAGTGAAGACAATACGACGGCGATATTCGACGACATGATCTCTCCCTCAGACTATGCCCGAGCATCCAAACGCTGGATGGATCAAGGTGTGCAACTGATTGGCGGCTGCTGCGGCGTTCGCAAGGAACACATCTGCGAACTGCGACAGGTCGTCTGAACACTGATAGCACACCGACACCTTAGGGTTGCGTTCAGTCCAGTAAAAATGATCCATGTTTAGACTGAGCACACAACAAAAAAAGGATTTTGATCGAGATGGATTCCTCATTGTCGAACGGTTGATCGATGACGATACCGTCGAAAGATTAAGAGACAGCTTCGAGGCGCTTTTTCGGGGCGAGTTTGAAACCGGGGTATGCCCTGATGAGGTCAATTGGCAGGAAGGCACCGGAGACCCCTCCCTGACTCGACAGATCTGCAATGGCTGGAAAGCGAATATCGCTATCGCCAGCGTGATTACCCGCCCGGATATTGGTGAGGCTATCGCATCGCTTGGCAACTGGCCCGGCACCCGGGTGATGTCAGACAACGTCCTTTGGAAACCTCCACAAAGCCGACCGCTTGGATATCATCAGGATAATTCGTTCCTCAGCTGGTATAACCCCTCTGAGCTCCTAAGCTGCTGGATTGCCTTGGATGAAACCACCTGGGAAGGCGGTACGGTTGAATTCATACGCGGCTCCCACCGTTGGCATCACACCGAACCCGAGGGGGAATTCCACGGACCAGAGGATTACCGACGCTATATGGAGATGGCTGCTGACCGACAAGAAGTTGAGCCCGAGATCGTTTATGTCGAGGTACCGAAAGGCGGCGGCTCATTTCACCATGGGTGGACCTGGCACGGCTCAGGGTTCAATCACTCCCAAAACTCCAGGCGCTCTTTGGTCATGCACGGCATGCGGAGCGATGCGACCTACGACCCTGCGCATTTCCACGAAGGCACGGGGCCTATTTATAGCCGCTACAAAAAGCTTGGAGACAACACCATGGACGAAAATTACTTTCCCATCACCTGGCGGGCGGATGGCTACCGAACTCCAACAATCGCAGATTTTTTAACTGAGCAATCCGCCTGACATTGATCCGTTAAGCCGCTGGAACTCCTGGCTCAGTTAGAATTCTCATTATCGATTCTTTGCTGGAGCTGCTTTCGAAAAAGCTTTGCTCCGGCATCAAGACGAAGATCGATATTCGGTGTGTGTCGGTCACGCATGCCTTTATGCACCTCGGTCAACACGGCCCTGTCTTCCTCAAAAGCCATACGCGCACCATCATTCATGAATTTGGATACGGACTCATCATTAGGATCAGTATTGCGGTGCTGAAACCAGAAATAGCGAGTCAGGCCATCATCGACTGGCGTCATGAAGTTATACGACACGTTGATATAAGTTTTGTCCACGGCAGGCCTATCCGGCCCGCCGGTGCCAACAGGCGTGTAGACAGATTTATTGATCGCGATGCTGGGAATACGAAGTTCATAGTGCTGAAGGCGGTCGCACTGCCCTTCAAATTTCACGAGACCAGAGTAGTACGGCGACGGCAGTTGTCCGTAAATCCAGCGCGAGACAGTGACTCCAGATTCGGTCCGGTGTAGATCCAATTGGCCGTCATCCGTGCCTGCACCGGCGAATGAGGATACGTGCACCCAGGCCACATGACTGGGATCCAGCAGATTGTCACAAATCCAGAGATAGTTGCATTCCATCTCCATTGTGCCGCCTTCGGTGCAGCCCCAATTGGGGTTATCAAAGTTCTCGATGTGAACAATATCATTCGGATCAGCCAGTTCCGGTTCGCCCATCCAGATCCAAAGCAGACGATATCGATCAACCACCGGATAACTTCTGACCCTGGCTTTTTCAGGAATCTGCTCCGGCTGCGTTGGTGCCGCAACACATTTTCCCGATCCATCAAAAGTGAGTCCGTGGTACCCGCACTCAATAACATCATTCTTTAAGCTGCCTTTGGACAAAGGCAATTTCCGATGCGGACAGGCGTCTTCCAGGGCCACTGGTGTACCGTCCTGCTTTCGATAAAGCACCACACACTCATTCAGGAGTCTTTGCGCTACGAGTTTCTGCCCGTATTCTTTGCTCCAACCGGCCACATACCAAGCATTTTTCAGAAACATATCGACGCGCCTCTTCGCCTTAAGATCCTGTCCTGACGCCAGCCATTCTCATCACGGTTTCCGACATAAAGGGGGCGCCAGATCGATCGCCGGATTACGCTCAAAAAAGCCAAAGGGCTTCAGCATAAATCCAGTGTACTCAACGGGCATTACCGGAAAATCTTCAGGCCTTGGCAGATGCAGTACGCCCACGGTATGCCAAAGGACGACGTCTGCATCTACAAGGTTGCGGTCTTTTTCGATCCACTGCGGCAAGCCAGGCCCACATTCACTCTGGTTAACGTATTGACCAGGAGCATGCAGTTCATCGGGATCGTACGCGGTGACCCATAAATCGTGTTCTACAAAACCCGCTCTTCGCATAAAAGGCGACCCTGGCTGATGCATCGGAGCAACATTAGGACCTGGCATCAATTTGTATGCAGGATGCCAACCGAGCCGGTTCGAACGGCTCCGATTCTCAATCTTCCAGAAACGGCTGTCCTTAGGCGCAGCATTGCGCGCTCCTTCGCTCTCTGATGTGATCACGCTCTCGCTGACGCCATGGGCATTGCCGTGGGGATTGTCTGGGCCTGACGGCACGCGATCGGCCTGCATTTCAACAACTGTATTGGCATCGCCATCCACGCTCATATCCAGTCGGATATTGAAGTAATGCTCATGAACCATGCCATTTACTCCAGGCGCAACAAGCGACCCATAAGGCGTCGGCTCTCCTTCTGTGATTGCCCTTAAGTAAAGCGTGCCCGTCAGCTTCGCTTCAAATTCAATCGTGCCATCCAGATACAGATACCAGAAAATACCGTAATCGTAATTGCCAATCGTAAAGAATGAAGAGACCACCAGTCTTCGGGATCTTCTTACTTCACTTCTTTGGGTATGCGCATCGGTATGCTTCCAGAGAACGCCATAATCCTCTTCGTGCATGCATACAATCTGACTAAGATCCAGAGGATTACCCAACTCGTCTACCTGATCGAAATCAAAATAATAAATCTCGCCGAGACAGTCACAGCCGAGCTTGAGCGAATTAACCTGTTTGCCAAAGATCGTCTCACCCAGATCAAAGGAATGGTTCATGTAGTGGTCCCCCGCCGTATCACCGTAGGGCACTACCAGTTCACTTAGAGATGCTCGATAGACAACGGGCCGATCGATCTCGCCATCATGGAAAGACAGGGTGTGCAGCACTAAACCTTCCTTGGGCGTAAAACCGACATGAAAGCGCCAGTTCAGCCACTCGACCGCGTAGCCATTGACCCGAAAGTCCGGTCCATCAGGCTGAGTAATCTCAAGGGGGGCCAAAGGTGGCCGGGTATCCAATCGATCTGAACGATAGTCGCCCCGGTCAGGCGGCAAGGGCACAACGCCATTATCTTCGATGCGTAGGACTTTGCGGTTATTGAGGTCAACCACAGGCACAAGACCTTCGATCGGTCGTGCGTAGGCATTGTCCTCGGGATGCTCACGGAAAAAGCAATGCGCACGAGTATGTCGCAGATGTTTTTCATCGGACTCGGCGAGGTTTGCTACCGCAAAGCCCTCCACAAGCACCTGCTCGGGGTCAGAGATTCCTCGACGCTCAAGCGCCGCCAGAAAATCGGGGTGCTCGCAGATGATCTTTCGAAACTCCGCACTCTCCTCACTCAGGAAAGATATACGAACGCCAGGAATAAGCTCGCGCGACGTTATCTTGTTTTCATCCAAAGACACGACGATTTCGCAGACCTCGTCTGCAGAACGATCCAGCACAACCGCGAACGCCTCCCGGGTGATGTCGGATGGATTTCCTGAGTTGAAAGCATTGACGGCCGATTTGCACGGCTCCTTGAGTCTGACCTGCTCAAAGAGAGCGTCGGGCGGAAGATTCATCTGGTCCCGGATAATTTGGACCGCACGGTCGAGTTCTTCTCGACCCAAGGGATCTAAAGGATGCATTTCTGGTTCATGAGGCACACGATCAGCAGCAAATTATAGACTTTTTGGATCCTGCCAAGGTTTAACCATCGCCCTTCAAAAGAAAGGGTTTGCGTAAAATTCCCCCTCTTACGCAAGGGTAAGCAGGCTATAGAATCTCCTCATTATCGGTCGACGTTGTGCGATGGTTCCAGTAACCCAGAGCCCTGTCCCCATGAGCAAAGTCAAAGACTATTCATTTCCCGAAGGACTGCATCTGCTTACCCGGTGGCAGGCTGGAGATGACGCCGCACGCAAAGAGATGACGGCTTTCTTTGACGATGCAATCGCCGGCAACTTCGACGCTGATTTCCTGACACTTACCTCCCCTAGTTGTGTCCACTCAACGGCATCTGTCCACATGCTGGGGCTTTCGGTGCTGCACGACCTTTACGGCATAGAGTCCTGGGCTTACTACAACACGGATCCCTACCGTTACGTCCGGACCAATCTGGCGGTCAGTCGGCTTTTGGGCATTCATAAGTTCTATATGACCTGGGCCCTTTATGCCTTTACCTGCGAGCCGCTTGGACAACAGATGATGTATCCGGACCGGTTTCCCCCTGGTGCCGATCCGGACGCATTTCTCATCAACAAAAACAACTGGCAGGACCTCAAGACCCCCGACTTTACAACCGGGATTCCGAAAACTATTGACGGCATTCTTAGCGCGACACAGGAACTCACCGGCGTGCCACCGCTGCTGCAAATCTCTGCACCTTACAGCCTCGCTGCGGATATCTACGGGCAGGAACCGCTTCTTGCTGATGTGGTCAGCGACCCCAATACGGTCAACGCGCTGCTGGATCACCTGGGTGATGAGGTCCTTGGCCCCTGGATGGATCATCACTTTGAGACCTTTCCCGACGGCTGGGTAGAACTCTCAGACGCATCCGGATCTCCCTTCTTCATAGGGCCGGACAACTGCATGCAGATGTCGATCCGGTCCATTCGACATATGCTGCGTGACAAACCTTATGCCGATAGAGTGTTTGACAACAACTTTCGCGGAGACTTTGTCGCTGGCGCCAAAAAGAAAGATCGCAGATCCCGTCGGGAGGTCCAAACTGCTGAAGACGCCAGTCAGGAAAAACTTCTGGAACTCACTGATGCAAAGGTAAGCGTGAATCCTGTCTTCATCATGCGCCTCGAGGCCGACAAGGTAAATGTTTCCTTCTACGAGCAAGAGGCAATCAAACGCAACTTGCCACTGACCTGCGGAATCGGATCACCACAAATTGATCGAAACAGCATAGAAGACATTGACGCAACGAGAATCAGTATCCGCGAAGATGCCCGGTCCTTCGTGGAATCGATCAAGCGGGTTTGCGAAAGCGTAGATCTCCCCCAAGACAATCATATTGGCGCGCCCTGGCCGAGCCATGTCTATTTTGAAGACATCAATGGCCTGTCCCACTTCGAATTGGTAGAGATCATCCTGGATGAGCTTTACAAGGTCGATTCGATCAATTGGCCCAAGTTGGCGGATAGCTGAAACCTGATTCCAACTTTTCATGCCTGGTGCTTACGGAATACCTATCTGATGCCAAATCAACCGGTCGACAACGACAATCTTAAAAAGCTAGAGCGGGTTTTCGGCAAACTGTCTGGTCCTTTCACCCCCACGGAGGATGAGCAGAGGCTCAGAGATGCCGTTAATTTCAAACTGACAGATGATCCCAGTTTTGAGGTTGACCAGAAAATCGTATCGCTGGTCGAGGCTTGCTGGAAAAGCGGGATTTTTGTTCTGCAGTCGGATGCCTGGAGCAATGCGGGGACTGTAAGGTTGCACTTTCCGTCTACGACATTCGCCGACCAGTTTTTGGCAAATGTTTTCTCCAATGGAGATCTCTTCTGGAACTCCGGTCAAAAATCCTCCATCCTGAGCAACTGGACACCTCTTGAGACTTTCGTCCAGATCACACCAGAGGATTGGCAATGGGAGATGAATTTTGAATTTATGTTCGGCAATTTGGAAAATCCTGACCTCGTAGAGTCGGCCTTGGCTTACCTCGGGATGACCTCTCAAAAAATTGCTGATGAAATGACCAACGAACCTTCCGTTATCGTACGCTTTCCTTATGAGTTCAGTCATATCATAACGGAACGGCTGCAGGGTAAAGAGAGCGGCCGACCCCAACCTGAGGGAAAAATCTGGGAAGTGCTGCCCGATCTATCGTGCTTTGATCCGGGTTACTTTTTCTGAGCAAAGCACCGTGAAAGGACACCCTGGCGGCTAAATCACACTGCAGATTCTTTTGGAAAACACTTTCGGCATTTCATAAGCAACGCTGACCAGAATGCATGCTCAGGGAGTTGACTTTTGTGCAACGACATCAGGCCTCGCCGCTCGAAGATTAATCCACGTTACCCCAAAGAGAATCAGAGTCCCGCCGAAAATAAGCCCCAGTGTCAACACGTCATCAAGGAACAGAATTCCTCCTATGACGGCAAAAATCGGCGAAAGCAGGCCAAATGGCGTAACCAGAATCACGGGGTAGCGCTGCAACAGAAAATAAAGACCGGAATTAGCGATCACCGAACTCATCACCGCGGTATAAACGAGCGCCAACCAGCCAGACCATGTAGCGGTCTGAATAACAGCAAAGTGATCGCTTTCAAAAGCCAATGACGTCAGTAGCAGTATGGGCGCGCTGACCACGGAGATCCAGGCAACGATACTGAGCGGATGGATCTTGCCAAGCCGGCGTATTTGAATAAATCCATATGCCGAGAACCCGCACGACACGGACATCCAGAATAACGCGGGCAGATCATCAAAAGCCGCGGGGTCAAACGTAATGATCGCGGCCCCAATCATTGCAATGCACACCCCCGCAATGCGCGCCACATCCATTCTCTCTCCAAGCAGCAAGACGCCCAAAATCAACGCAAAAGGCACCTCTAGCTTGCTGAATACCGCAATGGATGCCGTGTTCTCGGCGAGAGCAATGGAAAGGTACAGGGTCAGGTACATGCCAGCCCCCATCACCAGTCCGATCCTGACGAGCGGTGCTATCAGCCGCCTTGGCACCCCTAAAAACGCGAACAGCAAGACCGCCAGCAAGGCGAAGCGAATCCCTGTAAAGAGAATCGGAGGAAACTCCCGCAACCCGATCACGGCAGCGATAAACATCGAACCCCACAGCAGGTTAATCAGCACAGCGATGGTGGTGTGCCAAAGAGTCATACCGTGCGCCCTGATCCTGCCTGTCGATCCAGTCTGAAGAGTCCTTGATTCTGCCTCAACTGAATGAGCCGATGTCCATTTCCCAGCACAGAGCACACTATTTCCGAGATAATAATTAGGAGATCCCCGGCAAAGGCGAACTTCGGGTGACAGCGAAGGACTATCTGATTTTTGAGACCCTCAGAGGGGGTGGGTTCTGGCCGCCCGCCGATCGGAATAAGGATGCAATGGAACTTGATGTCAGGCGCGAGTTGGTCAGTTCCGATCGCGCCAGAACCGACTATGGTGTGAATCTATGATTAATGCCCGACCTCATCTTGAGCGTATTGCCGGCTATGCTCTCGCCGATCTTGGAGAATCGGATCTTATTTCCCTTGCCCAAAACGAAAGCGCATTCGAGGCAAGCCCCAGCGCGATAGATGAAGGCAAGGCTGCCTGTTCAAGCCCTGAGCGCTACCCTGATACTGAGTGGTCTGACTTGCGCTCGGCCATCGGCGACGTCCATCAACTGGATTCCTCTCGTATTCTGTGTGGAGCGGGATCGATGGAGCTCATCAACGTCATCATCCGTACTTTTGCCGGCCCGGCGGATGAGGTAGTGGGCACTGAATACGGTTACGGATACGTCCGTACTGCCGCGTCCCTGACAGATGCCCAATATCACAAGGCGAAAGAAATCGATTGCACCGTCCGTGTTCATGAGATTCTCAACACCGTAACGCCTTCAACGAAGATTGTCTTCGTGTGCAACCCAGGCAATCCTACCGGCACAATGATCAGTCATGACGAAGTCAGTAGACTGCGACGTACTCTTTCAGAGGACGTGCTTTTGGTGATTGATCAGGCGTATGGCGAATTTGCCGACGACTACAACGATCCCGTCCGCACGTTTGAGCTGGTGGATCAGGGTAACACCGTGGTCACGCGCAGTCTTTCGAAGGCTTACGGATTGGCAGGCATCCGGGTTGGATGGGGTTATTTTCC
>CEOF01039299.1_pt1 | contig 15227 bp, 10 predicted proteins | sample 361311 | NCBI WGS metagenome assembly CEOF01 (sample SAMEA2619667, study PRJEB7988) | marine metagenome | biome: marine biome (ENVO:00000447); feature: surface water layer (ENVO:00002042); material: "saline water (ENVO:00002010), including plankton (ENVO:xxxxxxxx)" | depth 5 m
TCTACTCGCCGCCATTAATAATTCTGAACGAATCACAATTCCTGAAACATCATCAATACTTTCTCCATAGACTGGTATTCTTGAGAATCTTATAACTGTATTTTCATCTAGAATTGTCTTAATGGTCGAATCCTCTTGGAATGAGGTAACTACAACTCTTGGAGTCATGACCTCTTCAACATTAATCTCTCTTAGCCTTAGTAGGTTGTGTATGACTGTTTCTTCATCTTCTTCAAGAATACCTTCTTCTTCACCCAAATCTGCTAATGCAGCAACATCGTCTCTAGTTACTAGTGATTGAGATCCTTTGGGTAAAATCGCCTTTAACCATTGAATCGGTGCGATTATTATAACAAGTGCAGATGTCATAAATGAAAGAATATGACCAGAAACAGGAGCCAATTGTTTCCAATATGCAGTGCCTAAAGTCTTAGGTATTATTTCAGATAAGAAAAGAACAGCTAAAGTTAGAATTACTGATGCAAAAGTTAGTGCTTCTTCACCGTATAAAATTTGAACTTGTGAACCGACTCCTGCAGCACCCATAGTATGAGCAATGGTGTTTAAAGTCAATATAGCAGTTAATGGCCTTACAGCATCATCATCTTTCAGCTTAGTCCACATTTTTGCAATTTTCGATTTATCTTTTTGCATTACTGCAATGTGGGTGTGAGGCATCGATAGCACTACGGCCTCTAAGATAGAACAAATAAAAGACACACCAAGGGCCAGTGTAGCATAGAATATCAGTAATGTATAGTCCATATTTAGTCGACGGCTCCTAGCCGGGCTGTTTTATCGTAAAGCAAGTAGTTATTCAAAATGACGCATTAAAATAGATATTTTTAATTTTACAGGGGTGAAACTCAAGAAGCGATTGGCTTTGGGGTAAAATAGAGGGATGTTCTTGCCAAGTGATAAATCAGAAAATGTACTGATTTGTGTAGCGTGGCCATATGCTAATGGCCCACTTCATCTTGGCCATGTTGCTGGATGTTACCTGCCCCCTGACATTCAAGCAAGATATGAAAGGGCTCTAGGAAATAAGGTCCTAATGGTTTCTGGATCAGATGAACACGGCACTCCCATTACAGTTACCGCTGAACAAGAAGGAGTCAGCCCTCAAGATATTGTTGATAAATTCCATGCAATTAATTCTAATGCGCTTATTAAACTTGGATGTTCATGGGAGCCTAATGTCGATCCAAGAGGTATAGAATTCGGAGGTTCCTTGTTTAATAGGACTTCAGATGACAGACATAAAAAGATAGTTAGATCTAATTTTAGTAAATTAATGGAGGCTGGTCTATTTGAGAGAAAAACAATGAAACAGTATTATGAAGTTTCAAGTGATGGTTCTGGTAGATTCCTTCCTGATAGGTATGTTGAAGGAACATGTCCATCATGCTCTGCAGAAGATGCTAGAGGCGACCAATGTGATGTATGTGGTGCAACTTATGAATCGATTGAACTTATTAATCCAAAATCTAAGATGAACCCTGATGCAGCAATTGAAGTTAGAGATACTGACCATCTATTTTATCGACTAGATTTATTTCAAAATGCCTTAGAAAAGCATGCAGATTCGCGTCAAAATGTATGGAAATCAAATGTCAAAGCAATGACAAAGCAGTGGTTGGATATGGGCTTAAGACCAAGAGCTGTCACTAGGGACTTGAATTGGGGAATTACACTTCCTATGGAAGATGCTGATTGGGATGGTAAGTGCGTATATGTTTGGTTTGAAGCAGTTCAAGGATACTCAACCTGTGCCCAAATATGGGCTAGTGAATTTGCTTCGAACAACAATCATCCGAAAGGAGAAGAAGCTTGGAAAGATTGGTGGTGTATTGGACAAAATGGTGAACAACCCAGGCATCTTTATTTCTTAGGTAAGGACAATATACCTTTCCACACTGTTATTTGGCCTGCACTTATTTTAGGCCTTAACCATGCAGCTAACGGTAAAACTTCAGAAGATGAAGTACAATTACCTACGAATGGTGATTTGGCATTGGAAACCAATGTCCCTGCAATGGAATATTTGATGTTATCAGGAGGGCAATTTTCGAAATCAAGAAAACATGCTGTTTGGCTACCATCATTTTTAGAAAAATTCGACCCTGATACTCTAAGATATTATCTTTCAATAAATATGCCTGAAAATCATGATACAGATTTTAACTGGCCAGATTTCGTTGAAAAAATAAATAGTGAGTTAATAGCTGCTTATGGAAATTTTGTTCATCGAGTATTGACATTAGGTGCTAGATTAGAAGATAACCCTAAATCACCTCTAAGTCAATTTGAAGATTTGAAATTGACCTCCGAGTACCAGAATAAACTCGAAGATTTACACAATTCAATTTCTAACTCATTAAATAAACATCGATACAAGGAAGCGTTGAGATTCGTTATTAATGCAGCGCAATTGGGTAATCAGATGTTACAAAATGCCACGCCATGGAAGTATCTTTCATCGGAGTCAGATACTGGAAATAGCAATTACGATAGTGAGAGAAGTAATTCTCTAGCCATGCTTTCTTTCGGTTGGAGAATTGCTAGATTCATCTCTATCACTTCACAACCATTTCTTCCATTCAGTGCATCCAGACTTTGGGAGTCATTGGGTCAAGAAGGCGATGTAAGTTTAGTTAATTGGGAATCAGCAATTGATTGGAATGTTGAAATGACATGGAATGAAAGTAAACCCGAACCTTTGTTTAAGAAACTTGATTTGGAAGAGATATTATCTTCTGAACAATCATTGGTTGACAATGCTCATGATGAAGTACAATCAGGACACACTGTTAAGGGTAGCAAAAAGAAGAAAAAAGGAGATAAAAAAATGAATGAAGCACCAGAAGGTATCGAATATCTTGATTTTGATACATTTATGAAAGTTGATCTTAGAGTTGGTAAGATTATTAATGTTGAAGATCATCCCAATGCCGATAAATTATATGTTGTAAATTTGGATGATGGTACTCCAGATGGCAGGACTATTTGCGCTGGAATTAAAAAATACTACAGTATTGAAGAATTGACGGGTAAATCTGTTGTATTCGTATCTAATCTCAAACCACGTCCATTAAGAGGTATAACATCTGAAGGAATGATGCTTGCTGCAGATGACGGCGAAGATAATGTGAAATTGATTACAGTTGATGGAGAAATAAATACAGGTTCGAGAGTTAGATAATCTAATTTAATCTAGTTCGCACAACATTCAGTGAATCTTTAGATAATAATCTTGATTTTTCGAGTAGTTGTGCGGATTTTACTCCTAAATCACCAATCATTTCTTCAGGTAGTGAACCTAGATTAATATCAACATTGAAAAGGGCACCTTTTGCTGCGGCGCTTGCTAAAAGTGAAGCAACACCGACGTCAGATACGGCGTTTGCATTACCCTTATTCGCTAATTCCGGTAGAACTTCTAATAATTCATAAGCTAGTTCAGCAGTTTCAAATGGCACCAAAGCAGCTTTCAAAGTAGCATTTCTTATTGCGTTTCTTCTCGACTGAATTTCTTCTTCATTTGATTTTGGTAATTTGAAAGATTCCATCACTAAATCAAAAGAATCACTGTCATCCTTGGCCAGTTTTCCTGCTTGTGAGAATATTTTTATTGCGATTGATTGAGCCTTTTCTGCACATACCCAACCCTCTTTCCACTTCTCATTGCCAATTGTCAAATCAGCAACCATGCATGTTAGTGCAGCAGCCTGACCTAATGCGACTGCGCTTGCAGTTCCACCACCGGGAGTGGGAGAGGAAGATGCTAAAGCAGATTGAAAGTCTCTCAAACTCATTTCCATCCAGTCCATTTACTCATCACTCCTCAAAGCCCATTCGATAATCCTATTTTTTGGCTCGAATTTATCTAAATAATCCAAACCTAATCCTTGAATTGCGAAAATCACTAATTCATTTTCATCTGAATCTTCTTTGTCGCTGAACCATCTGCCAGCATCAGTCATTACCTTCAATGGAACTAAACCAACAATTTCACTCCCAAGTAAACTCTTGCCATGATCTTCAGCAATCACTTTGCAAGCTTCAAAAGCAATGTGTAAGGGGCAAGAATTAATGTCCAAAATGTTCATGGATACTTGACTTATATTATTAGATTCTAAGGTCACTCCCATTCCTTGCACTTTGTTAAGCATCCCTGGAATTCTTGTTTTCTTACCATTTCTTTTAATTAAGCGACCTGAACTTCGGACAGTTGAACCGATTATCTTTGAAATGGTTGCATCTGTTTCGTCTACATTTACGTTGTATGCGATTAAAATATCTCTAGAACCAATTGTAATCCCCCCGGACTTTGCTACCTTTTCGTTCCATTCTCGTGGTCCATAATCTGGAAATCGTGTAGTATTAGAGTGTGATGTTTCACCTTCTTCTAATCTATTTCTAAACCCTTCATACTCCTCTTTTCTTAAAGAGGATAATAAGAATCTATCATCATGAGTTGCAGAATATCCATAGAGAAAAGTAGGTACTGAAAAATCCAATGCAATACGCTCTGCTAATACTTTTGCATATTTTGAACATTCTTCCATGGTCACTCCTTCGAGTGGTATAAATGGACAAACATCTACTACTCCTAATCTCGGATGTTCACCGGAATGAGTCTGCATATCTATGTTGATAATTGCAGACTCAATGAGCTTGTAAGCAGCCTCTTGTACAGAATTTGGTTCTCCTGCAATTGTAATCACTGTTCGGTTATAGTCTGCATCCGGTTCTACTCCTAAAACCGAACAACCATCGATGCCTCTTGCCGCAGAAACTATTTTTTCGATTTTACTTAAATCGCGACCTTCCGATATATTTGGTACACATTCAATAATGGCTGCCATTATTTACTCGTTATGAAGGAGGACTTTGAAGTTAAGTATTGAAATCAACTATACAGAGCTTCTGGGTTACCCTCAGAACCGGATCTAGATTTCTTGACGTTAATTCTTTTTATCGATTCAATGAAGTCTTTCTGAGTGATTGACGAACGTCCTTCTCTAATAGCAATCATTCCCGCTTCAACACAGGTGGCTTTTAGTTCAGCTCCTGAAAATCCAATTGTCTTTTCTACAATTTGATTAATTTGTATTCTCTTAGTAGACATCTTTGAAATATGCAACTCTATAATCGCTTTTCTACCACCCTCATCAGGAATAGGGATTTCAATAATCCTATCAAATCTACCTGGTCTCAAAAGCGCATCATCGAGAATATCTGGCCTATTAGTGGCAGCAATTATTTTCACATCTTCAAGAGCATCGAAACCGTCTAGCTCTGCTAATAATTGCATCAAAGTTCTTTGCACTTCACGATCTCCGCTAGTTGAACCATCAAGACGCTTCGCTCCTATAGCATCAATTTCATCAAGGAATATTATAGATGGTGATTTTTCCTTAGCTAGAGAAAACAACTCTCTGACCATTCTACCACCCTCTCCAATATACTTTTGTGCTAACTCACTTCCAACCATACGAATAAATGTAGCATCAGTTTGATTAGCTACAGCCTTTGCAAGAAGTGTTTTTCCACAGCCCGGAGGTCCAACAAGTAAAATCCCCTTGGGAGGTTTAATACCTACTTTGTGAAATAGTTCAGGGGAGGTTAGTGGCAATTCTATTGCTTCCCTAACCGATGTTACTTGCTCTTCAAGCCCTGCTACTGAATCATAGGTAACATCAGGCTTATCAGTCATTTCAGCTCCACTGACCATTGGATCCCATGCATCATGTAGAACTTCAATAACAGCAAGAGTATCTTGATTTAATGCAACACGGACTCCTGGCTTAAGAACATCAGGAGAAAGTCTTTGGTTAAGAGATACTTGGAATACAGTTCCATTTGAAGAACGAACAATGCCTCTTTCAAAATCTAGTACATCTTCTAAATGACCTATAATTAAGGGTGGATTTTTCAGTGATCGAACTTCTTCATCAAGGCGGTTTGCACGCTTTTTCAAAGATCTAATCTCAGATTCTAAGTGAGCTCTTTCATTAATTAGAGTTTGAGCCTCATCATGCAGATCTTTGTAATCTTGCTCAAGTTTTTTTAGTTCTTCATCTGATGATTTACTAACTTCCGAAATGTTTGACTCCACATCAGTACTCATGCCAATCATCACTACCAATTGCCGATGATGTATTAAGTCATCCTATTAATCCCAATGTTCATGTCTCTTCTACTCAACCGTCTACATGGCGATAGTATGGCGGATTGTGAATTGTGTGGAGCAATGAAGGTCGGTGTTAGGCAAGTTCCCATGGGTAAAACCGTTGTTTCGGCTTGTTCTCGGTGTGTTGAGAAATTGGGACTTGCACCAAAACAAGTTGCTCCAGGGCTTAATATAGCAAATAAAATGAATAGTTCATCAACATATTCCTCCAAACGAAGAGGAAAAAATATCATGTTGAAGGGAGAGAAAGAACTTTCAGAAGATTTCGCAAGTATAATTTCACAAGCAAGAAAAAAGAAAGGTTGGAATCAAGCAACTTTGGGCAAGAGAATGGCGGAAACTGTTAACGTGATTAAGTCGGCTGAAAACGGCAAACATCCCACAGACAGTGTAATTAAAAAATTTGAACGAGTCTTAGGAATAAAACTGATGGTTGAAAGTAAACCCGAAGAAACCAGCAGGGTATTCAAGGATGATTCTAGGGGTTTAACGCTAGGTGATTTTTTCAATCAAAATGGTGAGTAGATGCATGATATTAGAGTACATGCGATTTGGTTGGCACAAGATGACCCGAAGAAAAATACCGCTGTTTTAGCCTCTAAAAGAGGAGATTTGAAACTTCATAAGAATATGAAAAATCTTCCAAAAAAAGGAATTATTTTAGAACCATTATGTGGCAAAGTATTGGGTCCAGAAGACCATGAACTTCTAACGATCAGAAATGGTTCATTAGTTGGTTTAGATTGTAGTTGGGCACAAATCGAATCTAGTGTTGACAGTGTGATGAAAAAAACACGCTTAACCCCTCGAATGCTACCATTACTTTTAGCAGCAAATCCAGTCAATTGGGGGAAGCCTGGTAAATTGACAACCGCAGAAGCATTATCTGCAGCACTATATCTTATTGGTAGGGAAGAACAATCAAGAAATGTATTGGGTGCTTTTAGGTGGGGTGAACGTTTTTTTGAATTAAACCAAGAGCCGCTTGATGCTTATTCACTTGCTAAATCTAGCAGTGAATTGGTTGATTTGCAGTTTGAATTCTTTGATTTAGATCATTTGAGGTGATTATATTACCAATAATATAAAGATTCCAATTTCTAGATGGAATGGATTTAAAACTATAATTTCATCAGATGAATTAGCTAGAGAATCATTGTTAATTCTGAACTATAATGGCGAGGTTTTGACGAGATTACTAGGTACTCCAGACGACGGACATGAGTTATTTTTAGGCCATCTCGTATCAGAGGGATACACTAAACTATCTGATTTTAATTATTTAGAAAAATTTGAATCTAATATTGATGAATTAGGTGTGCATGAATTAATTTTGGAAGGACCCAAAATAAAGGATGAAATGTTTGATTCAAAACGAATCATAAAATCCTCTTGTGGGGCTTGTGATGCAGATGGGCTTGAAGAATTAATTCATGACTTACCAATTTTAGAAAAAGATTTGCGCGAAATTGATTTCAATAATCTGAATATGTCTTTAGATTTAATGAAGTCAGAACAGAAAGGTTTCAAGTCAACTGGAGGGATGCATGCAGCAGGATTAATCGATTATGATTATAACTTATTACAGGTAAAAGAGGATATTGGACGTCATAATGCCGTGGATAAGGTGATTGGTGCTGCTTTGTTGAATGAAATAGACATTTCCGATTCGATTTTATTGTTGTCAGGCAGATGCGGATGGGATATTGTTGCTAAAGCCTGTAGAAGTAATATCCGGACAATAGTTAGTATAGGTGCATGCTCCTCTTTAGCTGCAAGTACTGCTAGAAAATCCGGATTACGTATTTTTTCTTTCGTCAAACCCGATAATGCTGTAATAATTGGTAATTAATTATTGAATTGACAGTAAGCCTTGAAACCTTTGCCTACTGGCGATATTTGAGGAGCATGCGTAAACCAGTATCACCCACCGTCCCTCACGACCAAAATAGTCTGCGGTTGAAAAAACCAAAAAAACAGGCTGCTGGCATTCCTGCTGTAATTTCATCAGGTATTCACTCACTAAAGAAAATGGGAGTTAGTAATTCGATTAGAACACTTAGAATGGTTAATCAGAAAAATGGTTTTGACTGCCCTGGATGTGCTTGGCCAGATCCTGAGCACAGAACTAGTTTCGAGTTTTGTGAAAATGGTGCTAAGGCAGTTGCTGATGAAGCAACAAAATCTAAAGTTGGCCAAGACTTTTTCGCAAAACATTCAATTCAAGAACTCTCTGCTAAGAGTGATTATTGGTTGAATAATCAAGGACGTATTATTGAACCGATGATTCTTGAAACGGATTCCAATCATTACAAACCAATTTCTTGGGATGATGCTTTCAATAAGATTTCCGATAAACTTAATTCATTACCCAGTCCAAATAATGCTGTCTTTTACACTTCAGGGCGAACTAGTAATGAAGCCGCATTTCTTTATCAAGCATTTATCCGTTCTTTTGGCACCAACAATCTACCAGACTGTTCGAATATGTGTCATGAGTCAAGCGGTAAAGGCTTAGGATCAACTATCGGAATTGGTAAAGGGACTGTTAAATTAGATGATTTTAATCATTCTGATTTGATTTTAGTCATCGGTCAAAATCCAGGAACTAATCACCCTAGGATGTTAACAGCTCTTAGAGATGCAAAAAAATCCGGAACTAAAATAATTCATGTCAATCCATTACCTGAGGCTGGATTGGAGAGATTTAAACACCCCCAAGATTACATGAAATTAGATTTAAAATCTACTAAATTATCTGATATTCATCTACAAGTCAAGATTGGTGGTGATGCTGCATTGATCAAAGGATTAATCAAAGTTCATCTTGAAAATGGAGGCTTAGATTCAGAATTCATACAAAATCATACTATTGGTTTCGATTCAATGATCGAAATGGCAAAAAACACGTCTTGGAAAAATATTATTGATGATTCAGGAATTGAACGAGAACTTATTGAAAAGGTTGGTAAAATGTGCGCTAATTCCAATGCAACAATTGCATGTTGGGCCATGGGATTGACCCAGCACCGTAACGGAGTTTCAGTTATTCAAGAAGTTGTAAATTTATTATTGATTGGAGGTCATGTCGGTAAGAAAGGCGCAGGATTTTGCCCAGTTAGAGGCCATTCAAATGTTCAAGGAGATAGAACTGTTGGGATTTGGGAGGCTCCAAGTGATGCATTTTTGGATAAAATGGAGATGGGGCTAAAAGTATCTCTTCCTAGAAAACATGGACACGATGTAGTCAATTCTATTATTGCCATGGATAAGGGAGAAGTGGGCGTTTTCTTTTGCATGGGTGGCAATTTTTTATCTGCAACTCCTGACACTAATTACACAGCAAATGCGCTGTCAAAAGTTGATTTAATTGTCCAAGTTTCAACTAAGTTGAACAGGTCGCACATTGTAACCGGTAAAGAAGCAATAATTCTTCCATGCCTAGGCAGGACTGAATCGGACATGCAATCTTCGGGTGAACAATTTGTTACCGTTGAAAATTCCATGGGTATTGTACACAGGTCTCAAGGCAGTTTAAAACCCGCATCCTCATCACTTAGAAGTGAACCATGGATAGTCGCTAGCCTTGCATCAAATACCTTAGAAAGTACGCCTATTAATTGGATGGAATTAGTTGATTCTTATGATGGAATTAGAGATTTGATGAGTGATTGTCTACAAGGATTTGAACAGTATAATGAAAGAGTCCGGCAAACCAACGGTTTCTATCTTCCTAATCCTCCAAGAGATAGTAGATCTTTCAATACCAATGACGGAAAAGCTCACTTTACTACACATGAACTACCTGATGTAGAAATTCCTAATGGGCATTTTGTCATGATGACTTTAAGATCACACGACCAATATAATACCACTATTTATGGCTTGGATGATAGGTATCGTGGGATTAAAGGAAATCGTCGAATCATAATGATGAATCCTCATGATATGCTGAACAGAGGATGGAAAACTAGGCAACTTATTGACATTACAAGCCATTTCAAAGGTAAAGAAAGATTTTCCAAGAATTGGATTGTTATACCATACGATATACCTCAAGGAAATTTAGCCTCATATTTCCCTGAAGCCAATGAATTAGTGCCTATAGATTCAACCGCAGATTTATCAAACACACCTACCTCAAAGTGGATTGTATGTTCGCTTAGCGAAACATATGGTTCAACAGAGGAGGAGTGATTTTGCAGTCCGGATATATTTCCTTCATTCTTAAAAATTCCAAATTCCGTCGTTTTTGGATTGCTTCTGTCATATCTTGGATTGGTGAATGGTTCAACACAATTGCATTATTTTTCTTAATTCTTGACTATTCTGGTTCGGAATTTCTGCTAGGTATTTTATTCAGTGTTAGAATGGCATTATTTGCAATTTCTCAACCGATTGTTGGAGTAATGGCTGATAGATTTGATAGGAAGAAATTAATGATATACTCTAATATTCTCCAGGTTGGTCTGGCATTATCATTCATCCTAGTTGATGGCGAAGAAGATATGTGGTGGCTAATTGGTGTTTCTGGAGTAATGATGTTGTTGCATGGTTTTTATGTTACTGCGGAAAGAGCTGCTTTGCCTAATGTCGTCGATGAGGAAGACTTACTCACTGCAAATGCAATTACTTCTGCATCATGGTCAGCTTCTTTGTGCATCGGAGCAATGTTGGGCGGCATTGTTGTCTCTGAGTGGGGCACAGATGCAGCATTCATTCTCGATTCACTAACTTTCGTTTTGGGCGCGCTAATTCTGATCCCTATGACGATTCCTCAAACTATTGATGAAGATCTAAAGGGTCCTATATTTTCTACTGCTTTTAGAAATATCAAAACAGGTTGGAAGAGAATAAAGCAAGATGCTCGGTTACTTAGGCTAGTTTTTGCTAAATCATCATGGAATCTTGCAGGAGCAGGATTGGCTGGAGTATTCCTTGTTTTGGCTGGTGGCGATATTGATGGTTATGGTGCTGCATTTGGTTTTGGTTTATTCTTTTTCGCTAGAGGCATTGGAACCGGAATTGGCCCGCTAATGGCTAGAACATTCTTCAAGGACAAAACAAAGTGGCCATCATTAATCGGTTTACTCGTTTCTTTGTCCGGTATATTCTACTTTTTAGTTGGTTTTACTTTAGAGATAACCTTGCCATTGACTATTCTGCTCATAATTATGGCACATGCCGCTAGTGGGGCAAATTGGGTATTATCTACAGTATTAACACAAATGTGGGTTGAAGATGAAGTTAGAGGCAGAGTTTTCTCTATGGATATGTTGATTTTAGGTGCTTCAGCAGCGTTATCCACAACTACAGCTGGATTCTTAGTGGACAGATATGGATTATCGATTAAAGATGGAATGATGATATTTTCAATAATTATGATAATTACTGGAATTATTTTCACACTTTGGAGACCTGATTTAAAGAAGCAAGAACATGTTGTAACATAATGCTCAAAGACGATGCTGTTTTGCCTATAGCATGGGCGAAAGTTGGGATTCATTAAGGAAGGCAATTACTGCCGGAATCCCTGATAATTTACCAACTCACCCTGGCCTTGATGATTCGGTAGACCATGCACCTGCTAGACGCCAGATTCTTTCAAACAAACAAAAAAAATTGGCCCTAAAAAATGCTTTGCGATATTTCAAACCTGAATTTCATGAAGTTTTAGCTCCAGAATTCTTGGATGAGTTAAATACATTTGGCCGTATCATTATGAATCGTTATAGGCCTACATCATATCAAATGAAAGCTCACCCAATAGATGCTTATCCTGCAAATTCCAAACATGCTGCCTCAATTATGTTGATGATTCAGAATAACCTTGACCCTGCCGTCGCCCAGTTCCCTCACGAATTAATCACTTATGGAGGAAATGGCTCTGTATTTCAGAATTGGGCACAATTTCTTTTGACTATGAAGTATCTTTCAACTATGACTAATGAACAAACACTAGTTATGTATTCGGGGCACCCTATGGGCTTATTTCCTTCACATAATAACGCGCCTAGAGTAGTGGTTACTAACGGTATGGTGATTCCAAACTATTCATCTAGTGAAGATTATGAGAGGATGAATGCGCTTGGAGTTTCACAATATGGTCAAATGACTGCTGGCTCATACATGTATATCGGTCCGCAAGGAATCGTTCATGGGACTACATTGACTCTACTTAACGCAGCAAGAATCCATCTCAATTTACCCCCTGACAGAGATCTTTCAGGTATTACATTCGTAACTTCTGGATTAGGTGGGATGTCTGGAGCACAAGCCAAAGCAGCAGTTATTGCAGGCGCATCATGCATCGTGGCTGAAATGAATCCTCATGCCGCAGTAAAGCGTCACGAACAAGGCTGGCTTTCGGAAATTTCGTATGACGTTGATGAGGCGATTGATATGATGGTTAGTAATTCTAAAAAGGGTAATGCTATATCAATTGGATATGTTGGAAATGTTGCCGATTTGTGGAACAGATTAGTTGAGCGTAACATAAAAGTTGATTTGGGGAGTGACCAAACTAGTTTACATAACCCATGGCAAGGTGGTTATTTTCCTTCAGGATATACCTACTCCGAGGCAGCAGATTTGATGTCAAAAGATAGTGAATTATTCTGTAAAAAAGTTAGGCAAACATTACTCAGTCATATGGATTCAATCAAGACTATGTCTGCACGAGGAATGTATTTTTGGGATTATGGTAATGCATTTTTGTTAGAAGCATCGAGGGCAGGTTCAGATATTCTTGATGATGATGGTAACTTTATCTTCCCTAGTTATGTTGAAGATATAATGGGTCCAATTTGCTTCGATTATGGCTTTGGACCATTCCGATGGGTTTGCTGTTCAGGAGATCCCGAAGATTTAGAATTGACAGATAAAATTGCTTGCAACGTTCTATCTGAATTAGCTGCTGATGCTGATGATTCAATTAGGCAACAATTACACGATAATATTAGGTGGATAAAACAAGCAGGAAATAATCAAATGGTTGTAGGCAGCCAAGCTAGAATCCTCTATGCCAATGATGAAGGTAGAAGAAAAATAGCTATTGCAATCAATGATGCAATTCGTGATGGTCAACTCAAAGGCCCCGTGGTATTGGGTAGAGACCATCATGATGTTTCCGGTACTGACAGCCCCTACAGAGAAACTGCAAATATTAGAGATGGTTCAATGTTCACTGCTGATATGGCCGTTCAAAATTTCGTTGGGGACTCCTTTAGAGGCGCAACATGGGTCAGCCTACACAATGGCGGTGGAGTCGGCTGGGGTGAAGTCATAAATGGCGGATTTGGAATGATGATTGATGGTTCAGAAGATTCAGAAAATAATATTCAATCCATGCTGTTTTGGGATGTTAATAATGGAATTGCCAGAAGAGCATGGGCTCGTAACGATGGTGCAATAGAAGCGATTAAATCGGCAATGCAAAAAGAATCAAGATTAATAGTAACATTACCACAAAAAGCACAAGAGCATCTTATTGACTCGTTGTTCACAGGGGAGTGAAAATATTTCTAAAATTACACTTGATGGAAATACACTATCTTCCTCGGAAATTTGGCGCACTGCAAAGAGTAATCTCCAAATTCAAATTTCTGATGATTCATGGGACAGGATTATTAAATCAAGAAAGGTTGTAGAAGATATTCTTGAAAGTGAGGAAATAGTTTATGGCATAAATACTGGTTTTGGTTCATTAGTCAATCAAACAATCTCTAAGGAAGATCTCCAACAGTTGCAGATTAATCTAATTAGGTCACATGCAACTGGTATCGGACAATTAATGAGTCGAGAATCTGTTAGGTGCATGATGATTGCAAGAATTAATTCCTTCGCCAAAGGATTTTCAGGTGTTCATCCTAATGTAGTTCAACAATTAATCGATTTTGTTAATTTAGATATTACTCCTGCAATCCCAAGAATTGGTAGTTTAGGTGCTAGTGGTGATTTAGCACCACTGTCTCATATGGCTTTGGCATTGATTGGTGAAGGTGAAGTATTGGATGATAATGGAGGAGTTGTAGAAACCAAAGATATTTTACTTTCTAATGGATTAATACCCCTGGAATTAGGTGCTAAAGACGGCTTATCATTGATTAATGGTACTAGTCAGATGTTGAGTTTACTAATCGAAGCCGAACAAAATCTATCGAATTTAATCCCTCTCTCAGATTTAATCATGTGTACTTCATTGGAGGCGTTTAAAGGAAGCGTCAAACCATCTGATGAAAGAGTACACAAAGCTAGACCTCATCCAGGACAATTATTAGTTGCAAATAGGATTAGGAAAATAATGCATAACTCATCTATTTTATCCAGCCATAAAGACTGTGATAAAGTACAGGATCCCTATTCTTTTAGATGCGCCCCTCAAGTACATGGTGCTGTGAATGAAAGTTTCATGCAATTAAGATCGACACTTGAAATTGAAATAAATAGTACTACGGATAATCCATTGGTATTTTTTGATTCGAAAGAAGGTGAAGATAAGATTGTTTCACAGGGTAATTTCCACGGAGAAGTTCTTGCTTTAGTTGCTGATAAAATGTCTCTTGCAATTTTTGAATTGGCTTCAATCAGTGAACGTCGAATGGACCAGTTATTAGATTCTAAAAAGAGCGGATTACCCCCGTTTCTAGCCAAAAATAGTGGCTTGGAATCCGGTTTGATGATTGTACAGTATGTTGCGGGCGCGTCGCTTTCGGAATTACACGGCCATTCTGCACCTAGGACTGCTTTCTCCACTAGCACCTCTGCAGGTCAAGAGGACCATGTTAGCATGGGTGCTACAGCCTGTTGGAATCTAGTACAAGCAACTAAAAGGTTATCAGAAGTTCTTGCATGTGAACTACTCATATCTGCCCAAGCATTAGAATTCGAAACCCTCAGTCCATCACCATTTGTAAAATCAATAGTAAAATTAGTTCGTAGTGTTTCGCCTAAATTAGATTCAGATCGTTCAACCAGTAAGGACCTAATGTCAATTACTAACAATTTACTCGATGGCGCATGGCTTTCTAGA